>Ga0209415_10000902_pt1 | contig 56534 bp, 39 predicted proteins | sample PeaSoiSIISIP2007_FD_187696 | JGI IMG/M metagenome (GOLD analysis project Ga0209415, IMG submission 187696) | Peat soil microbial communities from Weissenstadt, Germany - SII-SIP-2007 (SPAdes) (version 2) | ecosystem: Environmental > Terrestrial > Soil > Wetlands > Peat | place: Germany... | reverse complement strand
GCCGAACCCTCCTGCCGCGCCCACAGGCTCGACCCATCGCCAATCCTCGTCCCGCCGCACCGGGAACGCCATAACGAGCCATACGCGCCGATGTTTAACCAACTCGGCAGCGGTAGTTCGAGGACATCGTAGCAATTTACAGATAATCTTGGCGCACTCATCCATGCCATGCCGCATGTGGAATTGATGTTCGACGATAAGAGATTACAGCAAAAATAGTTACAGCAAATATAAAAACTGGCGATCTGTAAGCGAAATTCGAAAAGTGTCAAATGTGTAAAGGGCTTTCCTCGGCCAAAGCGCCGGTCGATGGCATCTTGAAAGCCAAATCTGGATGTGGCGCTCATTCCTCTCGGCTCAACTTATAATCATGCGATATGGCCTTGGCCGTTTGCGATCTTTGCGGAAGGAAGTTGGAGGCGCACAATTATTACGTCGTGCGGATCGACGTTTTCGCCGATCCGTCGATGCCGGCCGTTAGCTCGGCGGAATTGGAAACGGTGGATTTCGACGCGGTCATCGATTAGTTGCTGGAAGAGATGACGGACATGTCGGCCGACGAGATTCAGGATCAGGTTCATCGGCGATTTGAGATGCGGATTTGCCCGAAGTGTCAGCCGGAATTTTTGGCCAATCCCCTGGGCAAGCCGCGGGGGACTCAGGTCGGAGAAAACTAGAACTAAAAATAAAATAGGCCGCACGGCGGAGGGTTAATGCCGTGCGGCCTGGCGGAGGAGGAAACGAGGCTTGTTTGGCGAGTTCTTTAGGTCTTGCAAGACCTCGCCGTTGTGTTGTCAACCGTCCTAACGACCCTGAAACCTTTCACACCCACGTCTTTACATGGGAGGAGAAGAACAAAAGTTGTGCCACACTCCGATTTTGGAGAGAATCGACGCCGCTCGCCGAGTGTTTCCAGCGGAAATCGCTGATTTAGGGGCAATAATTTCGTTCCGGAACTGCTTCAATGAATAAAAGGATGTCGATGCGAGATCGGCGAAAGATGCGGCAAACGCCTCTTGGCTGCACATCAACTACGCACCGTCAGCTGGGCTTAACTCCAAGCAGCATTGCTCTTTGCACGATGCTCATGGGGATTGCGTTAATTCCCGCATGCCAATCGAATAAGGTTGCTGCCCCCCCGCCTGCGATCACGGCGGGCTTCGGAACCACGTTGGAAGCGGTGGATACGAACGACTCGCTGCTGGCAGCCAGCGCCGGGAGGACGATTGGGCTATCGGCGGCGAAGAACGAATGGACAAGCCTGGCGTTGCGGATCGGAAACCTGCCGCCGCCGGGGCCGAGGCTGGAACTTCGGGTCGGTTTTTCCGGGGTGATCCCGGCCCAGAACGTTTCGGCTTACCAGGTCTTGCCGATGCCGGTGGACACCAACCGCGCCGGGTACGTTCGGCAGACGGGATTATCGTCGGGCGAGCGGCAATTGCCGCGGGCGTTGTTGCCGATGAGCATCGCGCGGGGAGCGGTGGATCTTTCGGGGCTGCGCGATCCGGCGCATCCGTTGGACCCGCAAGGGCATGCCGGAGGCGGCGAGCCGGTGGTTGTCTGGATCGATCTTCACGTTCCGCCGAACGCGGCGGCGGGGGATTATGCGATTCGGTGCGACGTTGTGGGGGTTGGCGGCGTGGCGGCGTCGGTGCGGGGGACGCTGCACGTTTACGATTTCGCGATCCCGGAAGAGCGGCATTTGTTGATGGTCGGCGAGATCGATTGGGATCGATTGGAGCAGCTTTATCCGGACGAGTTCGAGGCGATCACGCCACGGCTGATGAACCGGAGCGATGCAAAATACACGGCGGCGGTGGGCGTTCTGGATCAGCTGGTGGAATTGGCGCAGGCGAACCGGGCGGAGGTGATAGTTCCGCGGCTTCAACCGACGGTGAAATGGGCGGCGGCCAATCGGCCGGCGGTGGACTGGTCGGATTTTGATTCGGTGGTGTCGCCGTGGCTGAACGGCGATGGGTTTGGGGACCAGACGCCGCTGGGGTTCTGGCCGCTGCCGCGCGCGGATTATCTGGACAATTACGATCCGGCGAGTCAGCGGGAATACTGGTCGAATGCGGCGACGCACTTCAATCGTGAGGATTGGCTGAGCCATTCGGCGGCGGTTGTGCCGAAGCGATCGGAAGGCCGGGCGACGGCGCTGGAAAGCATCCAGCTTTCGATGCTAGCGCGGGCGATTCTCGAATCGCATCCGCTGCTGCGGGTGATCTTGCCGCTGGAGGACGAGCAGGTGCAATTCGAGTCCTCGGACAATCCGATGCTGTTGCCGGCGTCGATGGCGCAGCGGATGGTGACGCTGTCGCCGGGGCTGGTGTTCGGCGCGCCGACGCAGAACTGGCCGGCGGAGGTGCGGCGTCCGGAGCATTGGATGCGAACGGATGGAGCGGGGCTGGTCCCGTACGTGGGGGCGGGAACGGACCCGCGGGATGTGCGGCTTTGGGCGTGGCTGGCGTATCTGAGGCAGGCGGATTTGATCGAATGGGGCGGGGCGTTGCCGGAGCAGAACGATCCCGCGGATCAGGCCGATCCGGGGAAGCCGACGTGGTTCTATCCGGGGAGCTGGTTCGGCGTGGAGGGGCCGGTGGCAAGCGTGCAACTCAAATGGCTGCGTCGGGCGCAGGAGGATTACGAGTATCTGCTGCTGGCGGAAGAGCGGGGGATGCGGACGAACGCATTTTTGCTGGCGCGGCTGCTGTCGCGGCAGGTGGAGCTTCAGGCGGCGCAGGCGCCCGACCCGGAATACGCCCTTCTGAGCGGGACGGTGGACCAGGAGACATGGGACGAGGCGCAGAAGCTGCTGGCGCGGTCGATCCTGGCGCGTCCGCCGGGGTCGGCGCCGGACGATCCGACCGTGCAGGCAACGGAGCAGGCGTTGGACCTGGACATAATCCGCTGGCAGTCGCCGAAGGAGCGGCCGTACGTCTTGCCGCAGACGTCGCAGTGGATGTGGGACGATCCAACCCGGTCGAACGGCGACGCGTGGGCCTTTTTACGGCTTGGGGTGGACATCTATAACGCGGGGGACAATCGACCCCAGGACAACCAACTGGAATGGACGAGCGCCGGGGACGGCTGGGAAATCAAACCGCAGCCGCAGTTCATCGGCGCGCTGCGGACGTACTGGGTGCAGCGAATGACGATGAGCGCGCGGGTGAACCTCAACCGAATCACCGCCAACTCGCGCAAGCCGCTGGAGATTACGTTCATAGACGGATACACGCGGGGCGCGTACACGGCGCAGGCGATGTTGCCGGTGGCGGTGAGCGTACGGCGCGAGGGCGAGTTGCGGATCGAGGGCAAGCTGGACGACTGGCCGGCGGACGATCTGATTCAAGACGGGCAGCTGACGAAGATGGTGGACCGGCCGTCGATTCAGCATTGGCGGATCGAACCGGCATCGACGGCGTCGCAGATTTATACGGGTTGGAGCGACGACAATTTTTACGTGGCGTTCCGGGTCAACGGCGCGGCGCCGGGGCGGGAGCTGCACCGGAATTTCGTGGACTACCAATTTCGCCGGGCGTGGGGCGAGGATTTGTGCCAGGTGTTGGTCCAACCGATTTACGACGACAATTCGCTGGGTCCGCTGACGTACCTGGCGTGCAAACCGAACGGGGTTTGTATGGTGAAGCGCCGGCTGGACCCACGGAGAACTGCCGATCCCTGGCGCGAGACGGACGGGACGGCGGTGCGATACGCGGCCAATCCGGAGCAATCGGTCTGGACGGGGGAAATGGCGATTCCGTGGCGGCTGCTGCTGAACAACAGCACGTCCAGGCCGCGGCTGCTGAAGTTCAATTTCATCCAGCACCGGCAATCGACCGGGGAGTCGGCAAGCTGGGCGGGTCCAGTGGATTTCGATCAGGACGATGGATTCATGGGGCTGTTGTATTTACAGGAATTGAGCTCGCCGGGGCTGAATCCCTAAAACGCCCAGCCCCTATCCGACGCCCAGGATACCCATTTTGACGGCGGCGGTTTGCGGGTCGGGTGGACGTGGGAGATTTGGATTTGCATTGGTATGGGGCTGGGGTAGGATCACTGTGCTTTCGTCTCGGCGGAAGCGATATCTCCGTGCATCAATGGGTTTCCGGATGAAATAAGGAGAAGAAAATGCTTCGTAGCGCCAAGAGCAGGAGTTTTTGCGGATTGTGCATTGCGGCGGCGATTTGGGCGGCGAGTTCGACGTTGGGCTCGACGGCTCAAGCTGCGACCCTCTCGAACAAGAATTCAGATCTCACCATCAATACGGGTGGACCGGGTGCATTCATCACAAGTTGGACCGTGGATGGCGTGGACCAATACGGAGGCTCGCCGGCCGGAAGCGAGGATTTCCAAATCGCGACGCGAGGCGGCTCGCTCGGCGAACTGAATTTGCTGACCCTGACGACTCCTCCTGACCCCACGCTTCTTAGCCTTGGCTTGTTCTCCGCGACGTATTCAGGCGCGGGGTACACGGTGAATGTGCAAGAGACGCTCCACGGCGGCAACAGCGGGAGCGGCGCCTCGGCGCTAAGCGAAGTCATCACGATCAACAATACAGAGGTCGCCACCGACGATTCGACCGTCAATTCGATCGTAGTTGCGCCGCTGAGTTTCCGGTTGGTTCAGCTCAGCAATTTGAACGTGGATGCGACTCCGGGCAACGACACGCTGGCCCTAAGCCCCAGCCAGCCAAACACCGCCAACCAAACGGACCCGCTGGGAACGGTGGTCAACGTAAGCGTGAACCCGACGCCCAATGAGTTTACGGGCGGCACGGTGGGCTCGCAAAGTGCGTCGACCGGGCCGTTTGTCGGCGACACCGCCTTTTCGTTTGAATGGGATGGCACGATTGATGCCGGCAATTCGTATCAGGTGAGCATCAATGAAACGGTGCAGGGGGCGACGTCGGGGGCGGCGGTGCCGCTGCCGAGTTCCGCGAAGAGCGCGCTGGCGATGCTGGGCGGGTTGGCGGTGATCGGCATCGTTCGGCGGATGCGAAAAGCGAAGGCTTAAGGCGAAAATTCGGTTGAGAATTCACTGCCCCCGGGAGCAAGCTCCCGGGGCTTTTGTTTGGCAAAGGGCATGGGGCGCTTGACGGTTAGCGCGCCGCCTTGGAGCATGGCGGGCGATGGCAGACATTGCTAAGGGGCGATCGAGATTTCTCAGGCCGGCGGGGTTGGCGACCTGTTGCGTGGCACTGCTGACGCTGGCGTTTGCGCCGGTGGGACAATTCTATCTTGCCTGGGTGGGCCTGGCGCCGTGGCTGATATTGCTAGCCGAGGCTAAATCGAAGAAATCCGTGTTCTTCTGGAGCTGGATCACCGGGACGGCATTTTTTGTCGCCAATATGTGGTGGATGTCGTACATCAGTTGGCCGGGGATGATGGCACTGCTGATTTTTTGCGGGCTGTATTGGGGGCTGGCGGCCCTGGTCATTCGCGGGGCGGGGCTGTTGCACGGGGGAATTTTGGGCGGAGTATTGGGAATCGCGGTGGTGTGGACGGCGTTTGAATGGCTGAGGGGAATTATCTTTACCGGGTTGCCGTGGTTGTTTCTGGGATACACGCAGACGCCGATTCTGGCGATGTGCCAGGTGGCGGACGTCGCGGGGGCGTACGGGGTGACGTTCTGGGTGGTGGCGGTGAACGGGCTGGCGGCGACGGCATGGTTGAATCGGGATCGGCTGCGCGATCTGGCTGCGACCGCGGGGGCGGTGGGGACGCTGACGGTCGTTGTGCTGGGATATGGGTTGTATCGGATGGGGCAGACGGCGGGCTGCGTGTCGGCGGGTCCGACGCTGGCGCTGGTGCAATCGAATTACCCGCAGACCAACAGCGGCGAAAAGGGAGCGAAGATCGCCGAGAGGCTGCAATTCCATGAGAAGGAGACCCTGGCGGCATTGGAAGGGGAGCCGGGAAAAATCGACTTGGCCGTGTGGTCGGAAACGATGATGTGCCCGCTGAACGTCACGGCCCGGCTGGAGGATCCGACTTTTCAAGAGGTTTACGATAGGCTGAGCAGCCTGACGAGGAGCAATCACGTCGCCCTGCTGACCGGAGGGGAATATTGCGCGAATTGGCAAGACGAGACGCGCCCGGATGGAATATACCGGGTTCCGAAGGAGCAGCGGAACAGCGTATACTTGTTCGATCGCGACGGGCGGATGGACGATTCGCCGGGGCATCGGTATGACAAGGTCCACCTGGTTCCGTGGGGTGAATTCATTCCGGGGAAGGAGTCGATGCCGTTCTTGTACAAGCTGTCGGTGGCGCTGGGGCCGAACTACTACGCGGACTACGTCATGCAGCCCGGAGACGTGCTCACAGTGTTTGATCTGAAGGATCAGGGACGGGACTTTCGATTCGTGACGCCGATCTGCTTTGAGGACATCGATGCACGGATCTGCTCGGCGATGTTTCGGCCAACGGAGGGCGGAGGCAAGCGGGCGGATTTTCTGGTGAACCTGACGAACGACGGGTGGTTCAAGGCCAACGAGAACGCGCAGCATTTTCAGGCGGCGACGTTCCGGAGCATCGAAAACCGGGCGTGGATGGCGCGGTGCGTCAACACCGGAATCAGCGGGTTCATAGATTCCGAAGGACGCAGCAGCGACGTTTTGCCCGCGCGGGTGCAAGGGACGAGTATCCGGCAGATCATGATCGACGGGCGGCTGAGCTTTTACACGAGATTCGGGGACGTTTTCGCATGGGGCTGCGTTGGGGGTTCGGGGGTGATGGCGGCGCGGGCGTGGAAAACCAGGCGGAAACTGGAACCGGCGAAGATAGCGGAGGAAAAGGCATCATGAAGAACAGGGCGATCGGGGTGATATTGGCGTTGGCATTGTGGGGATGCGCTTCGAGAGAGAAGGCTGACCCGAAAATGCCGCCCCCCCCGCCGCCGGTGAAGCCGGCGCCGGCGTACGTGGCGCAGGCGATCGACCCGGAATTGCAGGCAAGGGCGAAGCAGGAGCTTCTGGCCGAAACGAATGAGTCGGACCCGTTTCTGCGTTGTAATGCGATTGAGGCGTTGAGCGAGGTGGACGCGGCGGATGCGCCGGGGCCGGTGCTGAAGGGGCTGGGCGACGCGGACTCGCCGGTGCGATTTGCGGCGGCGATGGCGGCCGGACAGATAAAACTGGTGGACGCATACAAACCGCTGAGAGATATGGCCGATGATCCGGACCCGCGCGTTCGCGCCGGGGTTCGGTTTGCGCTGCACCGGTTGGGGGATACGCGGTTGAGCCGTGACCTGGAGCGGCTGGCGGCAGACCCCGATCCGCACGTTCGGGGGACGGTCGCGTTCGTTTTGGGACTTTTGAAGGAACCGAGCGCGACGAAGATGCTGGGGACTCTGTTGGCGGACCGGGCGCCGTCGGTGCGAATCCAGGCCGCGGAGGCGCTCTGGCGGCTGGGAGATCAGCGCGGGCTGGATGATTTGGTGGCGTATGTGATCAGCGACTATGCGGACGACCAGATCATTGCCCTGCAGGCGCTGGCTGAGCCGGGGGACCAACGGGTGATCCAGCACATTCGGGCGGAACTGACCAGCGATTACCCGGAGGTATGTCTGGCGGCGGCGCGGGGGGTGGGAATGCTGGGATCGGACGAAGGGTGGTCGGTGGCCGTTCCGGCCGCCGCGAGCAAGGACTCGCGTCAGCGTTCGATGGCGGCAATCGCCATGGGGGCGATCGGGCGGTCGGATTTGCAGAAGTATCTGAAAGACCTGCTGAGCGACCCGGATGCGACGGTGCGGATTTCCGCGGCCGCCGCTATATTGCAACTGCGCTCGCCGTGACGCCGGAGCAAACGCGATCAACGAGAGGATTTGCATTGCAGACGGTCCAAGGCGAAATGAACGTTGACGTGACGCGGAGTCAGGGCAAATCGTCTGTTTGGAGTATTGTCCTTTTCCTGATCGCCGTCGTGCCGGTGGTTTATTTGGCCTGGCTGATATCGGCGACGGCGGTCAACGTCTTGCAATTTGACGAGTGGGACTACGTTTATCTCTTTCAACATTTCGCTTCGCATACGCTGACGCTGCACGACCTTCTGAGTCAGCACAACGAATCCCGCCCGCTGCTGCAAAAACTGATCATCCTGGGCGTGGGGGCGGTCACCCACTGGGACGTGCGCTGGGACATGTGGATCGAGTTCGCCTTCGTGTGCCTGATTTCACTGAACCTTTACCTCTTGAGCCGGCGCGTCACCGGGATGAGCCGGACGCAATGCGTATTTCTATGGATCCTCGCCAACCTGCTGCTCTTTTCCACCGAGCAGTCGCAGAACTGGATCTGGGGCTTCCAGATGGTCATTTGCCTGCCGATGCTTTTCATATCCACGGGAATGCTCCTCGCCTACTGGCGGTGGAACGTGACGGGGAAGTTCGCGATGGCGATCGTGCTGGCGACGGCGGCGACGTTTTCGTTTGCGATCGGGCAGATCGCGTGGATCATCCTGCTTCCGCCGTTGATCGTCGGTTCGCGGGGGCAGACGCGGCGATTTGCCGCCAAATTCGCCGCCTGGGGGATCGCCTGCGCGGCGAACCTGTGGGTTTATTATCGCGACTATTCCAAGCCCTCCGGCCATCCCAGCCTGCTTTTCTCGCTGAAAAACCCGGTCCTCGCGATGCAGTATTTCACGGCCTATCTGGGCGCGGCGCTGACCCGGGGATATCACAAGGTTTGGCTGTCCATCCTCTTCGGAGCGATCCTGCTCGGATGCCTTGCGGGAGTCTGCGCGTATCTATGGAAGATTCGCCGGCAAAGGGAAATCGTCGAATCCGCGACGGTGTGGCTGATGTTGTGCGCCTACTCGCTTGCCAGCGCTTGCACCGCCACCGCCGGGCGCGTCGGATTCGGCGTGATCCAGTCCCAGGATTCGCGATATACCGGGTTTTCAATATATCTGGTGATCGGACTGGCGTATCTCGGCGCCATGATGGTGCGTGAAGTCCATCGCCTCGGCCACTTGCTTTCCGCGCGGGTTTGCGCGGCGCTGGGGCTGGGGCTTGTGTTGATCCCACACATCGGCACGGAGATCGGCGGCTACCATGAGATGCGGGGGGAACATCGCGCGTTGCTCACGGTAAGGGCGTGCGTTCAACTCATGAACATTGCCTATGAACCCGCCTGGCTCTGTCATCCGAGGCCGGCGACGGTGATCTCGGAGGTGGGGTTTCTGGAGCAGATGGGTTATCTCTCGCCGGGGTTGGTTAAGAGCCGCGATTTGACGAAAATTGCCGATCCCGGGCGGGGAGAAGAATTCGGAACCATCGATGTGTTGAATCCAGTCGGCAACTCCTCCTGGATCGCGATGGGCTGGGGGATCATTCCTTATCGCCACGAACCGGCGGAAGTGGTCCTGCTGGCCGGAGAAGATGGAAACGGCTCGGCTATGGCATTCGCGCATATCCTATTAGCCGGAGGCGGCGGCTACCAAAGGCAGGACGTGGCCCAGGCGATGCACAACCGCAATTATAGACTGTGCGGCTGGCACGTTGCGTTCGAATCCACCGATGTGCCGCCCGGCACAAAAATCATCTCCGCATGGGTTTACGACCCCCAGACGGGGCGGGCCCATCGGTTGGGAGGAGCTCGTCCGATTATCGCGGCGAAATCCGCGGCCAAGATGGGTTCCCCGAATTTGCATTGAGAATCCGGCGAGAACCATCGGAAATGGCGAATCTGCCGAATCTTATGAAAAAACTTGACAGTCACTGCAATAAAAATACTATAGACAATCGGCTGGAGAGAATGGCCTGTGGCGGCTTGTCGCCCTCGGCGGGGGGTGCTCGGCCGAAGGTCTTTCGTTAACGGCGCGGGAGAAGTTCTAAGGAGCAGCATTTGAGTCCCCTTACCAAATTGTTCGTCGCGTTGCTGGTGATTGTGTCGATGTTGAACGCCGCGGCGATCGTGGTGTTCGTCAACGAGGCGCAGCCGTTGAAGCCGCAACTGGATGCGTTGAGTCAACAGTTGGCGTCGGTGCGCTCAGAGGCCGCGGCCAACCTGGCGGCCAAGAACAAGGCGGAAGGCAATTACAACGCCGAAGTGCTGCTGCATCAGAGGGACAACAGCAATTACCAGGGCGTGATCACGGGCGTCAAATCGGATTTGAACAATGCCCAGGTCACCATCGCCCGGTTGCAGGCCGACAATACCAATCTACAGGCGGCGATGAACCAGGCGAACAGCAACGTGCAGCTTTCAACCTCGACGGCGAACAAGCTCCAGGAGCAGGTGACGCAGCTTCGCACGTCCAACGACAGCCTGGCGAAACAGAACGAGGAGTTTGGGCGGCGAAACGCGCAACTCACCAGCACGCTGGAAGGCCTGGTGGCGAAGGACGAGGAGACTCAGGAACAATTGGCGCAAGTGAAAGACGACAAGCAGAAGCTGGCGGGAGCTTTGAAGGAGCGGGGATATGATCCCGACCTGATCCTTCAGGCGCCGGTGGCCAACGCCCTGGGCGCTCCAGCCATCGAAGGCGTTGTGCGGGAGAAGAGCCTGATCAACGGCAACACGTTCGTGACGATCTCGGTGGGAAGCGCGGACGGCGTGACCAAGGGGATGAGGTTTTACGTCATCAGCGGCGCGGATTTTCTGGGGATCGTGACCATCGACACGGTGGATTCGGATAATTCCATCGGCAAGCTGGAGGGCGACCCGGCCAAGATAACCCAGGTTCAGAAGGGCGACGAGGTCAAAACGCAGCTTCGCGGATCGTAGCTTTATCATTGGATTGGAGTTTGTTCATGAGTCGGATCGCAACGGGTGATCGTCCGGTACTGGTGAAGCCGTCGAACAACGTGTACACGGTGCTGGTGGCGGTGGCATTGCTGGTGAACGTCATCTGCTTTGGGCTGATATTGCTGCGTTTCACGGCGGTTTTCGGGGACAAGGCGAATTTGTTTTCAACGCATTGAATGCGGGACAGACGCGCGTCGCAAGCGACGCGGCTAAACACAGACCAAAATGCCGTTCCGGCTGCGTGATTGCCTGCCATTCTCAGGGTTCGGCGCCCCGGGGTTCAAATTTCTGGATACGGGCCGGCTGATCGACCAGGAATTGGAGTTGGTTCCGCCGTCGGAGCAATGGGTTGACGCGATGCTGGCGGCGTGCAAGCATCCGCTGTCGCTGGAGAAATCGCCGGCTCTGGCGGACGGGTCGCGGCAACAGCTTTTGGAATTTGTGAAGACCTGCCCCCAAGGCCGGCAGGCGGCGAATGCCTCGGCGGGAATCGCGCCGGCCTATCACTTCTGGATGCACGTTTGGGACAACCCGCAACTGCCCATCGCCGGGGGAATCAACCTGCGGATCGGCAATCAATACGACCTGGTGATGTACAACGGACAGGTGGGGTATCACGTTTACCCGCCGGCGCGGGGACGCCATTACGCCGAGCGGGCATGCCGGCTGCTGTTTCCGCTGGCGCTTCGACATGCGATCAATCCGCTGTGGATCACGTGTAATCCGGACAACTTCGCGTCGAGGCGAACGTGCGAGCGGCTGGGGGGCAAGCTGGTGGAGATCGTGCCGGTGCCGCCGGAGCACGCGCTGTATGCGCGCGGGGAGCGGGAAAAATGCCGGTATCGCATCGATCTGACGTAAAGAACCGTGAGCGGGCCGTGACTGGTGGACTTCGAGAGCTTGCCATGAAGCGAATGAATTTGACGGTTGCCTTAGTCCTTTTATGCGCAGTCGCGGTTCGATGTGGGTCTGCGGCGGGTGTGGAGGGTGATGCCACCCCAAAATCCGCCGCTGAAACGCCGAATCACCCCACCGGCATTGCTCCATCATTCGCCGGTGTGTGGCTCCCACAATTAGCATACGAGAATGGCTCCAGTGATCTGGGTTACATCCGGCTCTCCAAGTTCACCGTGACTGGCCACTCATTTGCTCTCTCCAAGTACTGGGGTTTGTCGAAGGATATCACCGGCACATTCACGGTTGACCCGGCGGCCAATCCGCCACACATCGACTTGAAGAACGACGAGATCGATTGCACCCCGATTGGCAAACCCATCCAATATCCCGCATGCACGTGTCCCGGCATTTACAGGCTCCAAGGCGATCTTCTTACCATCTGTTTTCAGATGGGTTCCGAACCGCAACGGCCCACCAGCTTTCATCCGACCGGTGCCAACGCCGTGCTCCTCACTCTCCGCCGCGCCGATCCCGACTTCAAAGACTACCCGAAGTTTGTAACGCTGACCGTCAAAAACCCGGATGGCAAACCCGCGGCCGGCGCGCAGGTTTTCGAGTTCATGAGGCACGTGAACAATTATTGGTTGCACGATTTGCCCTTTCTGGCCAACGCCCAGGGCATAACCACCATTCCCTACGAAGAATTCAGCGCCGCCTGCGTCCGCGACACGGAGCACAAGTTGATCGGCTTCACCACGGCTTCGCCCGCATTGCTTCAGAAAGGCGTCGCGACCATCGAGCTTCAGCCCGAATGCCTTCTTCACGGCACGATCGTCTGCGATGAACTGGGCAAGTCCGGCAAGCCCGTCGGTTGGACGAACGTTTATCTCAACAAGAACGGCGAACGAATCGCCATGTACGATTCGGTTTCTGGGCACTACGAATTCCCCGTGTCGCCTGGCACATATTCCCTCAATGCCTATGGTGCGTTCCTCCACCACAAAAACGTCGAAGTCAACATTCCAGCGGGCCGATCCGAATTTGAAGCCCCGTCGATTGCCCTGATCGCCTCGCGCCTGGTCGTATTGAAAGGTCAACCGGCCCCCGAACTGGCGGGAGTCGTGGGTTGGAAGGGCCGGCCCGTCAAACTTGCCGATCTCCGCGGAAAATATGTGCTCATCGATTTCTGGGGATACTGGTGCGGCCCCTGCGTTTACGCGATGCCGGTGCTTTTCGATCTGCACGAAAAGTTTGCCGACAAGGGTCTGGCCGTCATCAGTGTGCACGTCGATATCGAAGGCGACGTGGACTCGGCCGCCAAACTCGATGCAAAGACCGCGACGTTCAAGTCCTCGCTTTGGGGCGGAAGGGACCTGCCGTTTCCGACAGCGCTTTCCGCGGGCAAAACCACCCTCGATGGCTACGACGGCCTGACCGCGGCGCAGTACGGCGTGCTTGGCTATCCGACCACGATCCTGATCGACCGCCAAGGGAAAGTGGTCGGCGAATTCGCTCAGGCGCGCGATTTCAAGTCCGCCGCCGACGAGATTGAAAAACTGCTGAACTCGACCAAGTGACTGCATAGGTGAAACTGGGGCCGATCCCGTCACAGCCAATTTCTGTTTCTGAATTTTCCGAAAATCGGCGACGGGAAACGTCAGCCGTGCCGCCTTGCGGCGCGAAGTGACGCGATGGCGTTGGCGATGACGGAGATGATGCCGCCGACGACGACCAGCACGGCGGCGTAGAGCCAGCCGTTCCACGTCACGGCGGCGGCGGGATCGAAAACGAGAGGCGGGGGCGGCGGAGATGAGGGAGCGACCTCGGCGGCCGGGGCGGCGGGAACGGGAGGAGTTGCAACACGTCTGGGGGGAGCGGTGCGCAGCATGACTTTCTGATCGCCGGCGCCGGCGATTCTGCTCCTATAGCCGCTGGGGGTGTTGAAGGAGACGTTCAGGCGGTCGCCGGAAACGACGGCGCAAGTGAATTGACCGTTGGTGTCGGTGGTGACGCTGCTGTAACCGGTGCGCGGGCCGTTCAGGTTGATTTGTGTGCCGGCGACGGGCTTGCCATCGGCGTCGAGGAGCACGCCGGCGATGGTGGAATCGCGTTTGTAGAGGGTGAGATCGTGCACGCGGGTCGTCTGGCCAGGCTGCAAGCGAAGATCGGAGGCGCTCGCTTGGCCGTAGCCGTCGCGCATTGCCTCGATGGAATAAACGGCGTCGGCCCAAAGCGAGGGCACCGTGTAATTCCCCTGCTCGTCGGTGAAGCCGCCGCCTTGCCCGAAGGCATAACGGCCGGTGCGGATGATGAGTTCAATTTCAGCTCCTTTGATGGGCTGGCTCTGGGGATCGAGCACACGGCCGGAAATAGATGCCAGTGCATTTTTCTCAAGCTGAACGACGACATCGCCGTGCGAGGCCCGGTTGACGGCCAGGGCCTTGGAAGTTGCCAGGTCCTTGTAGCGGGCGCGGATTTGAAGTTGTCCGGCGCGGGGCATGGGCATCGTTTGGAAAGTGCCGTCGCCGCCCGTCGTGATGGCCATGCGCAACATGGGCATATCTTCGGAAGAGGTAGTGACCGAAGCGCCGGCGACGGGGTTGCCGTCGGGATCGACGACCTTTCCTTTCACGGGGGCCATCAGCACGCGGGGGAGGCGGAACTCGACGGAAGCGGTTTGGCCTTCGGGAATGTCGATGGTCTTACTGTCGGGGCTGGGCCTGCCGAAACCGTCGGCGGGAGTGCTAGACGCGACGTAGACGAGTTGTTGGCCGGGAGGAACGCGGGCTTTGAAGGTACCGTTGGCATCGGTCTCGACGGACTGATCGAAGTTTAAGTCGCGCGGATATGCTGGGCCGCGGATTTCCACGAGAACGCCGGCAACGGGATTGCCATTATCGGCAGCGATGGTCGTGCCGGTGAGCATCACGCCGGGGATAAGAGACAAGTTGACCGCGGATTTCGCGCTGCCGGCGACGAGAATGATCTGTTCGACGGCTTTGGCCGTCCAGGATTTTAGCAATTCGTCATCGGGATAAATCGCGACTTCGCATCGTCCGGGGCGAAGTTGCTTGACAGTATAGGAACCGTCAGCGGCGGTAACGGCTTGGGTGAAGCCTGCCCCGCTTGAATCGGCAGCCACGACAATTCCGGGGGCGGGTTTGCCGGTCGCGGCAAAGGTGACGACGCCGGAAATGGTGCAAGCCGGAAGAAGATGGATGGGATCGGCATGAGTTTTTCCAGCGGTGTCGAGAACAACCTCGTCGCGGCGGGCAAGCTGGGCATATCGCTCGTCGGCAACGGAGAATTCGGCTTGCGCGCCTTGGGGAAGACCGGGGATGGTGCAAACGCCGTTGGCATCGGTGGTGGCGGACCACGGGGAGTTATAGCCTGGGGGAATCCAAATGCGGGTCGGCATGGACGTGGTCTGGGGGGAATAAACGTTTTGGAGGGAGATGGCGACGCCAGCGACGGGCTTCTTGTCGGTGGTGAGGAAAGTGAGCGTGACATCCGTGCGGCGTGAAAGACGAACGTCGACTGGATGACCGGCGGCGATCGCCGCGGCACCGAGTCCGAAGCCGGGGGCAACGGCGATGAACTGCCCGCCGTTGGGGGCGACCGCGGAAAAATGGAAATCTCCATTATCGTCGCAGCGCGTGGTGGGCGCCTCGCGACGGGCGGTGAGATCGGCTGCGAGGGACCGTCCGGAATTTCCGAAGAGATAGACGGCGGCATCCTTTGCGGGTTTGCCGTCGGGACTGACGACCTTGCCGGTGTAATCGGCGGCGAGGGCCGCGGAACCGAGCAGAGTCACCACGAGAATGAAAAATGAAACCGCTCTCACAATTGCCTAAACCGTTAGACGGAGCCAATCGGCCGTTATTTCACGGGGATGAGTATATTCGTCGGATCGGGGATAGAATAGCGGTATGCCATTTAGCGCGATTCCAGAAGTTCTCGAAGAACTGAAAGCCGGACGAATGATCGTCCTGACTGACGATGAAGACCGGGAAAACGAGGGGGACCTGGTGATGGCGGCGGAGAAGGTGACGCCGGCGGCGATCAACTTCATGGTGACGCACGCGCGCGGGCTGATCTGTTTGCCGCTCACGCCGGAGAGGTGCGACCGTTTGCAGCTTCATCCGCAATCGGATCGGAACACGGCGCGGCTGGGAACGGCGTTCACGGTGACGATCGACGGGCATCCGCGGTTTGGGGTGACGACGGGGGTTTCGGCGAAGGACCGGGCCAAGACGATCCAGGTGGCGATCGCGGAGGATGCGCAGCCGCAGGATTTGCTGCGGCCGGGACACATCAATCCGCTGCGGTGCCGCGAGGGAGGCGTGCTGGTGCGCGCCGGGCAGACGGAAGGATCGGTGGACCTGGTGCGGCTGGCGGGGATGAAGCCGGCGGCGGTGATCTGCGAAATCATGCGGGAGGACGGCGAGATGGCCCGCAGGCCGGAGCTGATCGCCTTTTGTCAGAAACACGGGCTGAAGATGTGCTCGATCGCGGAATTGATCAGCCATCGGTTGAAGCGAGAGCAGTTCGTACGGCGGATCGAAAGCGTGACGTTGCCGACGCGATGGGGAGTGTTTCAGCTTCATGCGTTTCAGAGCGTGATTGATCCGCAGCCCCATTTGGCGCTGTGCAAGGGAGGCGTGGGAGACTTGGACAAGGAGGGCAAGCCGATCGTGCACGAGGAGCCGGTGCTGGTGCGCGTGCACAGCGAGTGTTTGACGGGGGACATTTTCGGCAGCGAGCGGTGCGACTGCGGCCCGCAGCTTTCGGCGGCAATGCAGATGATCGAGAAGGAAGGCAAAGGCGCGCTGGTGTATCTGCGTCAGGAAGGCCGGGGAATCGGGCTGGCCAACAAGCTGCACGCGTACGCGCTCCAGGAGAAGGGATTGGACACGGTGGAGGCGAACCAGCGATTGGGGTTGCCGGTGGACAAGCGCGATTACGGCATCGGAAGCCAGATTCTGCGCGATCTGGGATTGCGGAAGATTCGGATCATGACGAACAATCCGAAGAAGATTTACGGGATCGAGGGGTATGGGCTGAGCGTGGTGGAAGAGGTGCCGATCAAGATCGAGCCGGGGGAACATAATCGGGGATATTTGGAGACGAAGAAATTGAAGATGGGACACCGGTTGTAAAAATCCGAAATCCGAATGACGAATCAAGCCCAAATGACTAAGCCCGAATGGGTCTTCATTCGTCATTCGGATTTCGGGTTTAATTCGTCATTTGGATTTCGGATTTTCCGCATCATTCCATCTGATATCTCATCTCCACCTGCGGCCCGACCACTCTGACCGTCATATCGTGTGCAATATCGGCGTACATCGGATCCGCCGTCGCGCTTCCCCAGGCTAGGGCGAACTGCTCGAGCTGGGTCTCGGCGTGCATTTTTTCGCTGACGCCCAGGACCACCTCGTTGGCCTTCAAATCGCGGGCGGCGGTGGCAATGGCAAACAAGGGATTGTTGGTCGGCAAGACGACGGGATGAACCTCTTTGCCGACCTGCTCGGCGACGGTCACGATCTTGGTGAGCAGATCGCGGTCGCCTTCGTCGATGCTGGTTTCCTCGGGCGTGATGCCGGCGGTTCGAGCCGGGAGGACCTTGCAGGTGACGACGACCACGTCGCGTTGATCGGTGTCGATCTCCTGGAGGATGCGCTGAAGGACGGGAAGACTTCGAGGTCCGCGCGCGGCCACGAGGACGGGCTTGGGATGCTTCAGGCCGAGGGCTTCGATGGAAAGGCCGTCGGCGGAGCGTTCGTTGAATTGTTCCAGATGCTCGTGCTTGCCCCCGTGGCGGCGATGGGAGATGCGCTCGACGATGATGAAGACGGCCAGGAACGTGACGGTGAACCCGACGCCCCAGATGGTCGCGGTTTCTTTGGTGAGGAGATTGATCAATGCGGTGCTGAGCAGGATCAGGAAGACGGTGAAGATTCCGATGGGGATATCGATTTCGCCTTTTTTAGTTCGCTTGTGGAAGTTGATCGGCACGCGGTACTGCCGGGGCGAGCGGTCCTTGAGGCGGAGGAAGGCCATGGACATGGTCATAAAGACGAACGACCAGATCACGCCGAAGGCGTAGGCCTCGCCAAGGGTATCCACGTCGCCGAAGCTGGCGAGGATGACGATGACCTGGAGGATGGCGATGAGATTGATCAGGCGGTGAGTGGTTCCGAATCGCTTGTGGGGATGCTGGAACCACGGGGTGAGGACGCCGTCTTCCGCCAGGCGGTTCAGGACGCCGTTGGAGCCGACCATGCTGGTATTGACGGCGCCGGCAAGGATGAAGAACCCGACGGACACGACAAAGCATTCCATGATGATTTTGAGAATGCTCGGTCCGGCAAGGTATTGGACCAGTCCGTTGATGAGATTATCGCGGTATCCGCCATCGTCGCGCTGGACGTGATGCTGGGCGTCGAGGAGCACGGTCTGATTGGTCCTGTCGAGATGTTCTTCGCCCTTGTCGTCAGTCCAGCGGGCGAGGCGGTAGCCCCAATCGTGCGGGTGAACGGCATCGTGCTCGCGGAGGTAATCGACTTCGAGGTAATCGACGCCCTGGACTTTGGCGGGATGACCGTTGGCGACGACCATCGTCATGACGCGCCTGCCGTCGGGGATGATGATGATGGCGAAGAAGCTGATAAGGCTGGTTAGGAGCATTGAATAGAGGAAGATGACGAAGCCGGCGCGGAGGAGGTTTTTGAGCTTGGGGGCCTCGATTTCGCGGTTGACTTGGGCGAGCGTTTCCTCGCCGCTCATGGCCAGGAGGGTATGTCCGAAGGCGACGAGGATGCCGACGGCGCCCAGGATGCGGGGGAAGTGTTCGAGCCAGCCCTTGGAGGATTCGTTGCCGCCGATGCTGGAATCCGTGAAGACCGGATGAAGGGGCGGGGCTTGGATCGCCAGGTGGCGGATGAAGATGGTGAAGATGCTCCAGCCGATGATGAGCGCGCCCATGATGGTGGTGAGCTGCATGATTCGCAGGGCCTTGTCGCTGGATTCGTGGATTCCGACGATGTTGAGCCGCCAGAAGTAGGCGGTGGTGAAGATGGCCAACAGGACGGTTGCGCCGTTGATGAGGTGTTTGATCTCCTGTCCGGTGGGGTCGATGGGAGGATGTCCGAAATGGCGGAGGGCGAGATTGAGCATGTCGACGAAAAGGCCGACCATGTATTGCCCGGCGGAGACGGCGCTGATGGGTCCGGTGAGCATGTAGTCGAACATGAGAGCGCTGACGGAAAGTTTTGCCAGCCCCCCGCCGATGGCGCCCTTGACCACGCGGTAGACGCCGCCGCGGGTGAACATGGTGCAGCTTTCAATGTAGACGGCGCGGACGGCATAGCTGAAGAGCATGACGCCGAGGATGAACCACGGGGCGGCCTTGCCGATGGCCTGCTCGGAGATTCCGCCGATGTAATAGGCGGTGCTGGCGAGGTCGCACAAGACGATGGCGGCGGCGCGCCAGAAGCTGATGAAGGCCAGGGCGACGCTGCTGACGACCAGGACGTTGACGGCCCGCCGGGGAAGGACGTCGGGAAGCTGGGCCACGTCGAAGCCGCTGCTGGAGGATGGTACGGAGGCCATAGTGTTGCAAACTCCCGTCCGGCGCGCAGAGCCAATCGCAAAAGCGCGCTCCGGCGGACCGCGCAGGGGCGGCGCCGTGAGAAGCGAGCGAGCGAACTCATTCAAAGGGGGGAACGCTTCAAGTGGGTTGGCCTGAACGGCCGAACGTGCCCAAGCGTAAATTCCCTTTCAGGCGCCGGCGGAGTTAGCTGACGGGCTGGGCGTTGAAAGTCGCCCTCGGCCAAACAGGCCGATTCGCCCCTGCAAGAGGAGGTTGGCCAGCGGAAAAAGGGGATGGCGGACATCCGAACCGCTCGGCGCCGCTGCCTGTTTCCGACCGACCGCCCCATCAAGCTGCGCGGGACACTCGCCCCGCGATGGGTTCCCCGCGCCCCGGGTTACCTCCCAAGGCTTAGGCGGTTTACGAAGGGGGGCAGGATAAACCGTGGGGCCGGGTTGTCAAGGATGCGGATTGCAAAGTGCAATGTTTTATAGGATTCTTGCTTGCCCTGGGGATGCCAAAGTTGATACTTTTCGATTCGCTGTTCGATCCTAACCCTGCGGTCTGTCATCTCGAACGCTTGATGGTGAAATCTATCAACTCAACAAGTTTCACGGCGGCCAAGGATCGCCAGCTACACGGGAGAATCGGCCCACTACGGCCCGAAATAGCCACTGTGGCCCCCCGGCGCGTGCCGGGCGGAGGGGGGTCTGGTAGGATGGGGGCGTGGCAAATACTCCATCGAAAATATCGGGCAAGACGCTGTGCGTGGGAGTCATCGGGTGCGGGAGGATGGGCCGGCTGCATGCGCGGGTCTATTCGCAAATGGCGCAAGTCAAGCTGACGGGGGTGTTTGATGCTGTCGCGGAAAAGTCGGCGGCGGTGGCGGACGAGTTTGGCGCGCCGGTGTGCAAGAGCCTCGAGGAACTGCTGCCGAACGTGGATGCCGTCACCATTGCGGTACCGACGAAGTTTCATTTGAGTATTGCCCAAGAATGCCTGACGCGCAAGATCGCGTGTTTGATTGAGAAGCCGCTGGCCAAGGACGTGGCCGAGGGGCGGCGGATCGTGGAATTGGCAAGCCAGAACAAGACGACGGTGCAGGTGGGACATATTGAGCGGTTCAATCCGGCGATACGGGCAATGTCGCGGCTGAAAATCGAGCCGAGGTTCCTGGAAGTCACCCGCATCAGCCCGATGACCTTCCGCAGCATCGACGTGGGGGTGGTGCTGGACATGATGATCCACGACATCGACATCGTGCTGTGGCTGGCGAATTCAACGGTGTCCCGGGTGGAGGCGATCGGCGTGAGCGTGATCGGGGAAGTGGAGGACATCTGCAACGCGCGGCTGACGTTCGCCAACGGGTGCGTGGCGAACCTGACGGCGAGCCGATTGGCGATGCGGACGGACCGGCATTTGCGCGTGTTCAGCCCGGACGCATACGTGTCGATCGACTACCAGAAGCGGCACGGGATCGTGATCCGTCGCGGGGGGAACATTGACGCCGTGCGACAGGCCGTGGCCAGGATTCGCAGCGGGGAAATCGAAGACATTGCACAATTGAATTACAAGGACCTGGTGCAAATGGAGGAGTTGTCAATCGACGACGTCGAGCCGCTACGGGCCGAGCTGGATGCGTTCGTGGACGCCGTGACCAAGGGATCGAAGCCGATCGTGACCGCGCAGGACGGATTGGACGCGGTGGAGGTGGCGACGCGGATCGTGCAGACTATTGGGCCGCCGACGCTGGCGTGAGGAAACGCGCGTCGCAAGCGACGCGGCTAAACAGCTACTTTTTCGACCACTGGGGATAGTTCTGGAGTGCCATTTCGACGGCGGTGTCGATCATGCGCGGATCGGGCGGCTGAACGATGCCCGCCATTTCCAGCTTTCGTTCCTCCTCGTTGCGGCTTTGCTGGATTTTCAAGTCTGTCAGGCGCTTTTTGATCGCATTCTGTACCGCCATGTCGGCGAAGGATTTGGTTCCGCCATAATCGCGGCTGAGGACCTTGAAGATGAAAAAGGCATCGTGGTCCTCGATCACGTCGCTGATCTGTCCGGGCGGGGTTTTCCAGACCTGGGCCTCGACCTGGGTAAGAAGCAGGCTGTTGGGCTTGACGACCATCTGGCCGCCGTTGCCTTCGGCGCCGGTGGAGCCGGGAAGATCGTTCTGGTCGCGGCCGTAGGCGGCGAAATCTTCGCCGGCCAGAGTGCGCTTGCGGATATTTAGCAATTTGGCCTTGGCGGCGGCGGGATCGCCGCTGAGTTTGTCGGGGTTGGCTTCGATCAGGATGATCGTGGCCTGCGCGGGGGTGGTGAATTCGTCGATATGTGCGTTGTAGTATCGCCGTTCGTCTTCGCCGGTGATGTCAATCTGGGGAAAGATTTTGCGAACCATATAGAGCTGGTAGAGGAACCAGTAATATTTGTCCTGCTCCAGGTCCTGGAAATCCTCGCCGGATTCCTGGGCGCGAAGGCGCACCACCTGCTCGGCGCCGCCGGCTTCGGCGACCTGCTGCTGGCTCCATAGGCGCGTCAGCGATCTGGCCAACTGGATGTCCTTGGGATCGAGGGATTGCTCGGCAGCGGCGGCGGCCAACTCGTCGTTCCGGAGGTTGTTGATCGTTCGCTCGATCTCGACGCGGGCGGCAATCTCGAATTGCGCGATGTTCATCTCCTTGGCGAGCTTGCGCAGGGCGGGAGCGGACAGTCGCAGGACCTTGTCAGCGTAAATCGGATGGCCGTTGACGACCATGACGACACCGCCGAGGGTGGTGTATTCATCGGTGGCCAGGGAGGGCTGGGTGGCGGGATTGGTGGCCGCGCGGGCCAGGGCGGCTGCGGGCAAGGTCGTGGCCACGTGGGTGGAGATGGGGGGAAGATCGTGCGGATTGTAGACGATGTCGGATTCAGCGGTGTTGGCCGACGGAGCAGGGTTGGACGGCTGGGCGTGGGCGTCGGGCAGGTGAAGGATTCCGGGCCGGTCCAACTGGGAAATCGGAGATGCGACGGGATTGCGCGGCGCGTAAAAATCCTGGGCCGAGACGGGCTGGGCTTTGTCCGAAGAGCAGGCGGCCAGAACGGCCGGCAATCCCGCGGCCAGGAAGATGCGAAAGATGATTCCCGCGGACCTGGGCATCCGTGACATTCTATCTCGCCGGACGCGTGGCGGCGACGCCGGCGTCTTGGATTTGCTGGTTCCACTGGTCATCCGAATCAAGCTCGACCGCGCCGTTGGCCTTGGCCAACGCCCAGTCCCTAAAGCCGGGCGGAGCGTTTTTACAGCCAAGAATGTTGGCGAGCTTGATCGACTTGATGGATTGCCAATTGAGGATGCCGTCCAGATCGGCATTTCGCAGATCGGCCTTGTCGAGGACGGCCTTGTCGAAATCGGCGCCGCGAAGGTCGGCGCCGTTGAGATCGGCATTGGTGAAATCGGCGGCGCTCAATTGGGTGTTGAGCAGATCCGCGCCGCGGAGATTCGCATAGACGAAGGAAGCCCACCGTAAATCAGCGGCCTGAAAATTCGCGCCGCGCATGTCGGCGGAGTTGAGAGTGGCGCGCTGGAGATTGGCGCCGGGGAGCTTCAGGTATTGCAGAAAGGCGTCGGTCAAATCGACGCCGACGAGAGCGACGCGGTCGGCATTAAGGTCCTGCAAGGCGTCGATTCTTCCGCCGCTGCCGCCCTTGCCCTGGGCGGTATTGATGACCTGCCAGGCCTGAAAATGCTTTTGCTCGCGGCGATCGTGGGCGCCGGCAAAATAAAAGATCACGCCGACGAGGATGCTGAGGGTTCCGCAGTATTCGAGGACTTCGAGCAAAGCCCATCGGCCGAGGATCCATGCGGCCCATTCCGCGAGCCATTCGAACCAGAGAAACGGCAGAGCAAGGCGGTGCCGGGCCCGCCCGCGATATTGCCGCCAGGATTCCGGGCGGTGAGGCTGTTTGAAGACATAAGGCATGACTAAGCCCGCATCGCATCCGGGTCCAGGGCCTGGTCGTGGCACCAGCGTTGGTATTCGAATGGAGAGATTTCGCTGGGCTTGATTTCGCTTCGGCCGCCCCAAAAGACGTTGGTGTATGAAACGGGGATGCCTTCGACGGCGAGGTGTTGGTCGATGGCATCCTTGTGGGCGAGGAGCAAATCCTTGTCGGAGCCGTGGGCGACGCCCATGATGTTGACGTGATTGAATTCCGGCCCGCCTTCGCGCCAATAGGCGTGGGTCATAATGTGGAACCGTCCGACTTGCCGGCCGGCGTCGATCTCGCGGCCGGCGGGAACGGCCCAATGGAATAGGGCGTTGAACCGGGTGACGCGCTGGCCATCGGACAGCGGCTTGACGTGCTCGAGGAAGGTGGAGAACCGGCCGATGACGCCGCGGCGATTCAAATCCTCGGCGACGCGGCAAAACTCGTCGAGCGAGACGCCGGCCTGGCGGGCGCGGCCGGCCCAGACGTCCCGGGAGATTTCCTCGGGGGTAAACTCGCGTTTGAGGGGAACCAGGACGCGCCAATCGAGGTCGCTCAATTCGACAATGCCGGTGTCGAGGACGTCGGCGGGTTGGTCGGACTTGCTGCCTGGTTCGAGGCCGCGGCGGCGGACGTGGCCCACGCCAAGCACGAACAGCCGCTTGGCGGGCATGAGCTTGAATTGCTCGGCGCCGGTGCGGAAACAGAGATGGCGGCAATGCTTCTCCATCGAGAAGCCCTGAGGGACTTTGAGAGTGGTCCACAGCCGGTATTTGCTTCCGGCGACGGCGGAATCGGTGCTGCGAATTACGACGTGCCCGGAGAATGGATCGTTCTGGAACATCCAGTCAAAAGCGGCATTGAGTTGGTCCGGTCCAACGACCCAGGCGACCAGCGAGCCTTGGGCGAGATTGGTCGCCAGGAGGGTCTGGCGGACGCGGCGAATGACGCCGGCGCGGAGCATGGCGGTGATGCGTTCGATGACAACGGCTGGCTCGAGGCCGGATTGTTTGGCAATTTGGCCGATGGGATCGCGGGAAAAGCCGGAGATTTGGTCCTCGGATACGGAGAGGATTCGGGCGTTGATGGGATCGTTGAGGTTGGCGGGAAGAGTTGCTGTGCTCATCGGCGTGATTGGTCTCCGTTGGGTCGGCACAATATACCGCGGATGACCCTGGCCGGGCATGCGGCAGTAGGTCAGTTCCGCATTTGCGGAGCATACGGCGAGCAAGCTCGCCAGCTACACGGAAATTGACCCGATATGGGCGTTATGTAATCATAAGCGCTTGCCAAAGTCACGCCGCCGAAAGTGACCCTGACGAGGAAACCAATGACCGAACCGACGCAGCAGCCGGAACCGTCCCCCGAAGAAATGCAGCCGTTCGTGATTACCATGCCGGACGATCCGGCTTCGGGGAAAGACTGGTATCTGTGGGCGGCAGTGCTGGCTTTGATCGCGTTGGTGGCCTTCTGGCCGGCGATCAACGGGACGTTTTTGTGGGATGACGACCAATACGTCACGCAGAACAAGGCGTTGCAGAATGCGTCGGGTCTTAAAGAGATTTGGAAGATTCCGCCGGGAACAATCCAGTATTATCCGCTGACGTTCACGGTGTTGTGGGTGGAGCATCAAATCTGGGGGAACAGCTCGCTGGGATATCGCGTGGTGAATCTGCTGATGCACGCGGGGACGGCGGTGGTGCTTTGGCGGCTGCTGCGGCGGCTGTCGATCCCGGGCGCGTGGGCGGCGGCGGCGATATGGGCCGTGCATCCGCTCCAGGCGGAGTCCGTCTGCTGGATCAGCGAGTCCAAGAACGTCCTGAGCGGGCTGTTGGCGATTGGATCGGCGCTGTTTTATCTTGAATTCGCGGGCCTGCGCGATCCCGATTCCAACCACCGGGTCTGGAACCTGCCGGAGGATTGGCAGGCGTATCTGATCAGCGTGGGGCTGTTCCTGCTGGCCATGCTGGCCAAGACCGTGGTGGTTTTTCTGCCGGTCGCCGTGTTGGCGGTGCTGTGGTGGAAGAGGCGGCTTTCGATTTGGCGGATCGCGGGGACGGCGCCGATGCTGATCATCGGGGCGGCGCTGGCGATGGAAACAGCGCGGCTGGAGACCGATCCGAACGGCCCGGTCGGAGCGTTCGGGCCGGACTGGCAATTGAGCTTCGTTCAGCGGCTTCTGATCGCCGGAAGGGACGTGTGGTTCTACGTCGGCAAGCTGCTGTTGCCGATCCATCAATCGTTCGTGTATCCGCGGATTGTTCCCGACGCGGGGAATTCGGGGCAATGGGCGTATCTGATCGCGGCGGGGATCGTGCTGATTGTGCTCGTCGCGGGCGTCGGCATGCTGGGACGCGGGCCGCTGGCGGCGGTGATTTGCTATCTCGGCCTGCTTTTCCCGGCGCTGGGGTTCTTTGACGTTTATCCGTTCCGGTTCTCGTTCGTGGCGGATCATTTTCAATATCTGGCGGGGATTGGTCTGATCGTCCTTTTCGTTTGCATTATCGCGCGGATTCTCGGTCCGCTTTGGAATCGGCAAGCGATCCCCGGGGAGCAGGCGGCGCCGGGGAGTTCGGCGGCGGTCGCGACGTTGGCTTCGATGTTGCTGGTGATGCTTGGAACCACCGCGTGGATCCGCGCCGACGTTTTCACCACGCCGGCCTCGCTGTGGCAGGACGTGCTGCAGGACGACAAGAACCCGCAGAGCTGGCTGGCAGCGTACAACCTGGCGCGGATCAGGCAGAGCGAGGCGGGCGCGGCGTTCGACGATGCGGACCGATTGTTCACCGGCGGAGACCAGGATTCCTCGGAGTTGTCGGCGAAGAATGCGCTGAGGTTGCTGGACGATTCGGATCGGCTGCTGAAGCTGGTTTTGGAGAATCCCGCGACGCCGGACGACGTGCGGTATAAGGCGCACGATCAATGGGCCCAGAACGACATCACGCGGATGCGTTCGCCGGATTCGGATTCGAGCGTAATTCTGGAGCATGCGTCCAAGGAATTGAAGATGGCGCTCCAGTTCAGCGCCGCCGGCAAAGATCCGCTGCCGTATTACACGCTGGGAATCGTGGATTTGAATCGGGGGCAACAGATTCACAAGCAATTTGCCAGCACGTCGCGAACCGGCGAGGCCCCGGCGACGACCAGGCCGAACACGGCCGCGGAGCAGCGGTTTGTCGATGTGTGCCTGGAGGCGCGCCAGGAGTTTGAGCAATCCGCCCAGCTCGCGGAGGCGGGTCTGAACTCGCCGACGGTGGGTCCGGAGGCGGCGCGGGTGTTGCCGCTGGCGGTGTATCAGTGCGGGAACATCGACTGGACATTGGCGGAGTTTTCGCGGGAACATCGCGACGTGAATTCGGAGAATAAATATAGCCGGGATGCGGCGGCGGATTACGCAAACTCGGTGCGTCTGAGTCCGGCGAACAAGGAGGCCCGATTCCGGCTGGCCTTGCTGATGGAAAACGCCGGCGACCTGGCCGGGGCCAAGCAGCAGTTGATGATTATCCTGCGCGATCTGGATCATCGTTACGCCCCGGCATACAACGAAATCGGACGGGTGATCCTGGCATCCAAGCCGACGGACATGGCCGACTTCGATGCGGCCGTCCAGTCGTTCAAGGATGCATTCGAGATCGATCCGAGCCTGACCAGCGCACAGAAGAACCTGGCATTGGCGTTGCAGATGAAGGCGAGCATGAGGCCGGCGACTCGAAGCACGACGCAGCCGGCGACGATGCCTTGATCCCGCCCCCCTCCAGGCATTTTCGGCAGGATTTACCGCAAAGCAGCGAAGAAGCGAAGTTGCGCGAAGAAATTCAATTCTTATTTTTTCTTCGCGTAATTTCGCTTCTTCGCTGCTTCGCGGTAATCTTCACTTGAGGCTCCCAAGTGCAACAAATATTGCGGCTTGTGGCACTGATCGCGCTGACGTTTGCGGCGTATTATCCGACGCTGGGCAATGGATTCGTCTGGGATGACGACCGGTACGTCGAGCAGAATTTCCAGCTTCATACGCTGAAGGGGCTGGAGCGAATCTGGCTGGAGCCGTTGAAGGCCGAGCCGCAGTATTATCCGCTGACGCATACAACGTTGTGGGTTGAATTTCATGTCTGGCGCCTGCGCGCCTTCGGATACCACCTGGACAACATTCTGCTGCACGCGGCGGGAGCGGTGATGCTCTGGCGGATCCTGCGGCGGCTGAACGTGGGCGGGGCATGGGCGGCGGCTATTGTTTTCGCGGTGCATCCGCTGCAAGTGGAATCGGTCGCCTGGGCCACGGAGCGGAAGAATGTCCTCAGCGGTTTCTGCTATTTCCTTTCACTTTGGGCATATCTGCACACGAAATGGGGAGCGGCAATTTCCTCCTCCCCTGGTACTCCGGAGGAGGACCAAGGTGGGGGTTCGAATCGAAGTGGGGTGGAATGTGGCCCAAGCCTGGCGGCCGCAACGGCGCAACCCCCACCTCAACCCTCCCCCGGAGTACCAGGGGAGGGGAAAATGCCTGATGCGATCGGAGCGGGATGGTATTTTCTGAGCCTGCTCTTCTTTGCGGCGGCATTGCTGAGCAAATCGGTCACGGCCACGCTGCCGGCGGCGATTTTGGTTTTGTGCTGGTGGAAACGGGGGAAACTTCGCGCCGGCGACGTGTGGCCGGTGACGCCGATGCTGGCCGCGGGGGCGGCGATGGGATGGTTGACGGGATGGATGGAGAAGCACGTGGTCGGCGCGATCGGGCCGGACTTCGATTTCCTCACCCCGCTGGATCGCCTCTGCATCGCCGGCCGGGCGTTTTGGTTTTATTTGACCAAGCTCCTCTGGCCGGGACACCTGAGCTTCATCTATCCGCATTGGCAGGTCGATCCGGCGCAGCGGCCGATGTGGATTCTGTATCCACTGACGGCGATGGGGTTGTTGATCGGATGCTGGCTGCTGCGGCGTCGGATCGGTCGCGGTCCGGCGGCGGCGATGCTTTTCTTCGCCGGGACGCTCGTGCCGGCGATGGGGTTCGTCAACGTGTTTCCGATGCGGTATTCATACGTCGCGGATCATTTCCAATATCTGGCGTGCATCGGGCCGATCGCGCTGATTGTTGGAATCCTAAGCACCGGATGTACATCCGGTGCCGCCCGCGTGTTGGCGGGTTTGGTCATTGTGGCGATGTGCGCCGCGAGCAATGTGCGCGCTCGTGTTTTCGTCGACCGCCGGACGCTCTGGACGGACACGCTGGCGAAGAATCCCGATTCGCGGATGGTTCGCAATAATTATGCGGCCGCGCTGAGGGATGCGGGGGAAATCGAGGCGGCCAAGGCGCAGTATCGGGCGGCGATGCGGCTTGGGAGCGACTCGATGGACTGGGTGGGGTTGGGGCAGTGCTTCGCCATGCAGGGCGATTTTTCGACGGCGCGCGACATGTATCTCAAAGCCCTCGACGCGGCGCCGGTTTCCAGCGAGCCGGTTTTCCGAAAGATGCTCGCGGGACGGGAATTTCAGCTTGGAACGGCCTATGACGGTTTGGCCCGCGAATTCCCCGCCAAGTCCGGCGAATATCTCGCCAAGGCCGAGGAAAGCTATCGGCGGGCGATCGATCTGTTTCCGGAATACGAGGACGCGAGAAAGAATCTGGCCGTGACGTTCATCGATCAAAAGCGATATTCAGAAGCGATCGAACAATGCCACACAATACTGGAGCAGAATCCCGACTCGGTCAGCGGGCATACGAATCTGGGGACGGCATATTACAAGCAGGGCCGGCTCGATCTGGCCTTGCAAGAATATCAGCGCGTCTTGGAACTAGAGCCGGAAAACGCCGGCGCGATGGCCAGTGCGGGGGCGATCCTGGCCCAGCAGGGCCACGTCGATGCGGGGATCGAGATGCTGCAAAAGGCGCTGAAGATCGACCCGAACAACGCGATGGCGCGACAGGATTTGCTGGCGGCGATGAACGAGCGGGCGCGAGCGCGGCGGTGACCGGCGAATCATGAAAAAGGAATCTGCGGTGCTTCCCTCGACAAGCCCCGGCGCCACCCACTTACCGTACGGGCGCGCCATGCTCACTGCTTCGGAACCGCGAGCGAAACACGCCGAGCATTGCCAGCCCGCCCAACATCGCCAGAGACATCCAAGCCGCCGAAGGAAGGGGCACCAGCGTTGACGAAGAAATGGGCGTCAATTCGAACGCCTCCGTATTGCCGGCAGGGTCGAGACCGTAGCCCACAATATCGCCGGCATCGTTGATGCCCGTGGCGTCCTGGAGCGTCCATCCGGAATTGGCCGAAATCAGTGCGTTCAAGTTTTGCAGCGAGCCATCCAGGTAAATGAACGCCGCCGTGTCGCTGGATTGATCCGTAGTAAAATAGCCCACGATCGTGTCGGAAGAATTGATCGCCTGAGCGTAAGAGCCGAAGCCGTTGGGATCGCCCAGGTCGTGCATAGTTTTGCCGTCGTAGAAAAAAGCGTCGGTGTCCGCGTCCGAGGGAGTGCCCGAGTAACCTACGACGTGGGCCACATCGTTAACAGCGGTCCCATAGCTGTTTGTCCCGCCCAACGTTCCCAGGTCATGCATCGTGTTGGAGGCAGTCAGGTAAATGAAAGCATAAGTCGAGCCGTCCGGCATTGAAGAATATCCGACGACGGCCGCGCCAGCGGGACTGATCCCAAGGGCTGAACTCCCCCCTCCTCCGAGCGTCCCCAAATCATTCATTTGGTGACCAGCGGCGGAATAGATAAAAGCATGATAGGCGCCGCTATCGGTCCCGCTCATCCCGACGATGTCACCCGCACTGTCGATTCCGAAGCCGTAACTGATTGGGGTTCCACTGGATCCGCTGAGGGAACCCAGGCTCGTCGTAGTGCCACCGGAATAGACCAGCGCGTTGTAGGTGCCATCGGCGATTTGCCCGTAACCAGACATCTGGCCGCTTTGATTGATACCGGAAGCTGCCCACGTCTGACCTCCCAACGAGGGAATGACGGTAATCCCACCCGAAAAGAGCACGCCGTTATAAGGCACGCCGACTGTTGCGTATCCAGCCACCTGATTCGAGCCATTGATTCCCGCTGCTGCACTGGCGGAAGCTCCGGTGGGAATCCCCAGACCCTGGACTTGGTATTCGGGCAGCGCTGATGCCAGCGATGTCGAAAAGACAATCGTGAAGACGATGACGGATGCTGGCATCGCCAATTTGGCGAAACGGCGAATCGGATCGCGCGCCGCCTTCGGTGCGGCCAAGAGTCGGACAATCCATTCCCCAAGGCGGACTCTTATTGTTCTTGTCGCGAAGTTATTCATATTTGTTCCCTCCAAAAAGAGCCAGAAAGAATGGCGTCACAAGCCTAATCAGACACAATATTGCGGTGCGCATTGCGCAGACCGCTGAGCGATTGCGAATCAGAACCATTTGAGGAACCCAGGACGTCGCTCAACACGTTTGAGGAGGCCGCTTGAAATCCGTTCGGCTCGGTGACGCCCGTCACGAGGTCGGGCATCAAAGCCGCTGCAAAAGCGCTCTCATTGGTCTTGAGGGATGCGGGCGACCAGGACATCGAGGGCAAGACCACACTGTCGGTGCTAACTGCGGTTGACGAGCCGTCGGTGTTAATCTGAACAACATTGGACAGCACATCCACCGGGGCCACCGAAGGATCTGAAGAAACCGCGAACGCTTTAGTGGTGTAAAGTGGAAGCGGAGCAAGCAGACTGACAGAGCCCGAAGTACTCCAAACGGGACCCAAACTGAAACTTAGACCTAAGACGCTCGCCGAGGCCTTAAGCGCCTCAAGGGAAAGTTGCATCTCGGGCGTCAGTCCTATCGTCGTGGTGATGCTTCCGCCAAGCTGAACGGACGCCGTCAAATCCAGTTCGCCACTTGCCGGCATAGTAAACGAGAAGCTCTGGCCAACCGCGCCGGTGTGGGTCTGTCCATCTGAAGACGTAAGCGTCATCTCGACTTGAGGCTGATACTGAACGGTTTCAGTTAAACCCAAACCAGCGCTCAATGCGATTCCTAGTAGCTCGGCCTCCAACTCCACCTTGCCAAGCAACGGCACCGTTTTGTCTATTTTGTATTCCAAATCGGGAATTGCGTCGAGAATCGGAAAAACGTCAGAGGCGAGATTCTTAAGATCATCAATGACCTGAGATATATCAAGCTTGAAACCAACAAATGGATCGGCGGTTCCGGTCGCATTAAGCGTCGATCCGACGGTGCCCGACTTTGTAATATCTGGGAGTGTTGGCACTTGGAGAATCGGAGTCAGGGGTCCATCCCCATCGTCTGTACTGCCCGTGCTGCCGGAGAGGTATTTGACTACATCTTCGAGGAGCCCAGTTAAATCTCCCGTTGCCGAGGCTTGAAACAATGGAAATTCGTAGTTCAGCGATGGATTGAACGAGAATATCTGCGTTGAATGGCCAAGGGTATTATACGCCAGAGACGCGGAAAGCGATCCCTTGGAAACAAGGTCCAATTCCGCCGACGGAAGAATCGACGCCGCCGTGTCCAAATTAAAGCTGGTTTCGCCCGGGATATCCGAGCTGCCGGTAGACACCGTCACATTCGATCCGCCAGATGCCGACGCCGGCGCCGAAAAGCTGAGCGACACCGGATAATCTGCGATGCTCGCCAAATCACTGGCCATCGCCCCGTTAAAATCCAGTCCTATAGAACCCGATCCGATGCCGACCGACCCCTTCAAGCTGGACCATAGACCCGGTATGGGGATCGAGTACGAAGCCGATGCGCCTGACCAGGAGAGCAGATTGATTGGCAAGTCGAAACTCGGTCCATTGACATCGGTGCCCCAAAGGCTTTGGTCTTTAATTGACAGGTCCACCGACGTGGAGGCAGATGTGCTGAGACTAAGCGAGGTGGTGTCAAGCGCCACCCCGTCGGCTCGAAGGGTCAACGTGAGAGAGCGCGTATCGGACGTATCCGGCGCGATGATATGGATCGAGAACGTTGTCTTGACTGGGCTGTCGGTAGCGCCGAAGGGGCCAATTTCGGGCGAATTCTGCACATCAACAGTCCAGGTGCCGAGGTTTCCATCGGCGGTGAGGCTGATGTTGCTCACGGTGTTCACGCCGGTGGTCACGGAAGAGACAATCGCGTTGGATACATCCGTGACATTTGTGAAATCAACGTTGTAGAAGATCTGGCCTCCGGTCCCAGCCGTGATCGCGGATCCTTGGTTTCGGCCGTCGGCGGGGCCTCCGGGGCTCTTGCTGAAGCCCGGAGAATCCAAGCCGCTGCCTGCGGACACGTTGTCCAAGGCATAGACGGCGATCCCCTGTGAAGTCAGTGAATCGATGGTGCCCTGAAGGGTGGGATATGCGAAGCCCTTGGCGCCGTTTTCCCAGCCCGACGTGTCCGAAGCATATATGATGATTCTCTGGGCGCTGGCGCGTCCGCCATCGGCTACCCAGTTAGTGGCCAGGCTGTTCAGAGCCGCCAGATTCTCTTCCGGAATGTCGCCGCCACCACCGGCAGACCAGCTACCGATCGCAGTTTGAGCGGCGGAGAGATCGGCTGTTAAGGCCTGATCGAGCTGGATCCCATTTGCAAATGCCCCACCGTCTTCAAAGTCCTTGAATTCAGCGACACCGTAGTGAAGGTTCGCATCCGGCACGGCAGTGGCTAGGTCGCTCGCGATGGCCTGAAATCCGGTTTGTACCGAGCCAATCAGACCGGCCATCGATGCGGTCGTATCCGCGAGAAAGAAAACATCGACATCTCCATGCACCGGAGGCACAATGGAAACCGAGGTCTGTACCGAAGCGTCGGCGCTTGCACCGGATGAAAGCGAAAAGTTCAATGGGGCAGGCGAAGTCGAAAGAATCGATCCGCTCAGCCCTGACGCGGGAGGTGCGGCTGAAAGCAACAGCCGTTGTTCGAGCGTCTCCATGGCTGCTCGACACGCCCGGGAAACGGCACCCCGCCGTTTGGCGATGGGGGAACGGGATTCCAGCCGAGTTCGACGATTGATACGGGAATTAGCAAAGGACATGGTCTTCTCCCACTTCTTTCAAATGCGCGCGCTGAAGCAGTGAACTTCAAGACGCGACACAACCCTCTCGCGCCCCCTCGTGAATTCCGGATTCAACGCACGGACGAGGTGTTGTCCCACAAAGACCGGATAAGTATCTATCTTTGTTCCCTCGACCACAATTCATCTTTTAGGATGACACCTTGTCTTCTGCTTTCGTTTGCAACGTTGGCAGGCGGCGGCGAAGACCCGAAGCGCAAGCTCCATGCGATCCGCGACTTGCAAATGAGTGAAAATTCGCCGAAGGTGCGTTCGAATCGTTGATCGCTTTAGCCCCAGCGAAGTCGCAATCTGCTTGTCCCCCTCGCCTGAAACGATCAGTTCAACAATTTTGGCCTGTTGTGGTGACAAACCCAGCGACCCGACCACTTCGTTCCATTCGTCGGCATTCAACAGCCAAGGAAACTGGATCGACCGGCCCATAGGCTTTAAGTGTCTTAGGGAACAACTTGGCCAACAGTCTGCCATCTCAACCCACTTCGCGCCGGGCTCAACGGCCCTACGCGCTACACCGAAGCTATCACCTTCCAACAACCGCTCGATTTCGCAATCAGGGAATTACCTATTTTTGTGCAAATCTCGTGGCGAATTGTTGCGATGCGATCACTGCACACCCATGACGCAAGAGTCCGCCAAACGCGTGCGCTCAGGTTGTTTTGGATCACGAAACAGGCTGGACGAAATCGAGCAGTAGCGTTTTTCGGCCGGAGATGGGGAAATCCACAATCGCGCGGGTGTGGGAGAGATCGACGATGCGGCCGATGCCGAAGGTGGGATGCTTTACGGACTGGCCGATGTGCAGATCGCAGTGCGTGGGGTCGGGGTAGTGGGTCTCGGCGGGTTCGGGGGTGACGATCTTGAGCATGTCGCGGGGCATCTGGGCGAGGAATTGGCTGGTGGCGGTGGTGGTGGAATGGCCGCGGATCATGCGGCGGGCGGCTTTGGAAAAAATCAGGTGCTGCTGGGCGCGGGTGATGCCGACGAAACATAGGCGGCGTTCTTCTTCGAGCTGGTCGGGGTCTTCCATGGCGCGGGCATGGGGGAGACAGCCTTCCTCGAGGCCGATGATGGCGACGACCGGGAATTCCAGGCCCTTGGCGGAGTGGAGGGTCATCAGGGTGACGGCGCCGCCGGCGCCTTCCATGTGATCGGCGTCGCTGACGAGGCTGACCTGGGCAAGATAATCTTCGAGCGTGCCTTCGGGATTCTCCTTGTCGTACTCGGCGGCGGCGGAGATCAATTCGGCGACGTTGGCGAGTTGGTCTTCGGCATCGGGGTCCTCCTTGCGGAGCATTTGCTCGATGCCGCTGCGCTGAAGGACTTGTTCCATGAGCGAGCGGAGATTGCGGGTGACGCCGTCGCGGGGAGCGCGGAAGGATTCGATGAGCGCGACGAATTTGGCGACGGAACTCTTGGCGCGGGTGGAAAGGCCGGGGATTTGGGCGGCATCGTGCATGGCTTGCCAGAGGGTTTGGCCGGCGCCGACGGCGTGGGCTTGCATGAGCTTGACACTGGCGTCGCCGATGCCGCGCGTGGGGACGTTCACGATGCGGGTGAGGCTGACCTCGTCGGCGGGGTTGGCGATCAGGCGGAGATAAGCCAGGACGTCCTTGATTTCCTTGCGGCCGTAGAATTCCACGCCGCGGGCGATCTGGTAGGGAATCTGCTTGCGCCGCAGAGCGTCTTCCATAACGCGCGAGAGTGAATTCATGCGGTAGAAGACGGCCATGCGGTTCCAATCGGTTCCCTGGTCGTGTAGGCGGGAAAATTCCTCGGCGACGGCGTGGGCTTCGTCGTGTTCGTCGCGGCAGAGCAAAACCAGGGCCTTTTCACCGGCGTCGTTTTCCGTCCAGAGCCGCTTGTCCTTGCGGCGATGATTGTGGGCGATCAGGCGTTCGGCGATGGCCAGGATCACCTTGGTCGAGCGGTAATTCTGCTCGAGACGAATGACGGTGGCATCGCGATAGTCCTTTTCGAAGTCGAGAATGTTGGCGATGTCGGCGCCGCGCCAGGCGTATATGGATTGGTCGGGATCGCCGACGACGCAGATGTTGCGATGCTTCATCGCCAGGGCGTGAACCAGCACGTATTGGGCGTGGTTGGTGTCCTGGTATTCGTCGATGAGGATGTATTTGAAGCGATCCTGAAGCTCGGCCAGGATCGTCGGATGCTGCTGCATGGCGCGAACGGTGCGGAGCAGCAGGTCGTCGAAGTCGAGGGCGTTGGCGGCCGAGAGTAGCTGCTGATATTTCCGAAAGACCTGGGCGACGAGCTGGGTGTATCGGTCGAAAGCGGATTGGGCATATTGCTCGGCGTCGATGAGGCGGTTCTTGGCGTTGCTGATCGTTCCGTGAATCATTCCCGGCGTGGCGTTGCCCGTTGGGATATCCAGCGATTTGATCGCGTCCTTGACGACCTTGGATTGATCGGAGGCATCATAAACGCTGAAGTTGGGGGCGATGCCGATGGCCGGGGCGTAATGCTTGAGAATCCGCAGGCACAGAGAATGGAAGGTGCAGATGATGGGCCAGGGCTGATCGAGCCGGCCCCAATCGCGGATGGGTTTGGGAGAGGCGTCGGAAATTCGCTGCTTCATCTCGCCGGCGGCCTTGTTGGTGAAGGTGATGGCCAGAATGGATCGCGGGTCGATGCCGAGGCTCATGAGATACCCGACGCGGCGGGTGATGACGCGGGTCTTACCACTGCCGGCGGCGGCGACGATCAGAAGCGGGCCATCGACGTGGGTGACGGCCCGGCGCTGAGGCTCGGTGAGGCCGTCGAGCAGGGAGTCGGGTGGAGCGGGGGTTTCGGGCACCTAAGAACTATAGCCCGGTGACGGGGGCGAAAAAAGGCGGGCAGGACAAACTCGAAATCCGAATGACGAAATCCGAAGCGGTTTTCATTCCGTCGTTCGGATTTCGGGGCAGAGGGCGAAGCCCTACCGCTTGATTCGTCATTCGGATTTCGGATTTCGGATTTTTCCAATTAGTATTCCTCTGCCCATGTTTCGCATCAACCTTAGCTCGACGCCGGATTCCTCCGATCCGTGGATCACCGGCTTTTTGACACCGGTGTGTACGATCCGTTGCGAATCGGCGACGCTGCAAACCGTCGCCCGCGTCGGAAATAGCACGATCCGTCAATGGGACGATCCGCTGGAAGCGTTGCAGTGGATGTCGCGGACTTTCTGGCCGGGGAAGGGACGATGGATCGGATACCTCAGCTACGACGTGGGCCGGCTGTTCGAGAAGTTGCCGGCACGGGCGGCGGGTGATTTGAATTTGCCATGGTTCGTTTTTACCTATTGCCGCCCCGCCGGGGATCGGCCGGGCGGGAAGGATTCGGATTACGGGAAGAGCGAGGAACCGCCGGTCTCGAATTTTTCGCGGAGCCAGTACGAATCGGCGGTGCGAAGAACGCTCGAATACATCGGAGCCGGGGACGTGTTTCAGGTGAACCTGTCGCAGCGGTTCACGGCGGGTTTGAAATCGCATCCCGTGGAAATCTATCGGCGACTGGTGCGCCAGTCGCCGGCGGCGTATGGGGCGTATCTGGGTTACGACGACTTCGCAATCATTTCCAATTCGCCGGAACTTTTTTTGCGAGTGACGCCGGATCGGCGGATCGTCACCCGGCCAATCAAGGGGACTCGGCCGATCGGGGCGGGGATGGAGTTGGCGCTGCGCGATTCCATCAAGGACCAGGCGGAGTTGAACATGATCGTGGACCTGGAGCGAAACGATCTGGGAAGGGTTTGCCGGGTGGGGAGCGTCGAGGTGGCCGAGCGGCGGGCGATCGAAGCGCATCCGACGGTGTACCACGGCGTGGCGACGATCCGGGGCATGTTGCGGGAAGATGTCACGTTCGTGGACCTGTTGCGGGCGACGTTTCCGGGGGGAAGCGTCACCGGCGCTCCGAAAATCCGGGCGATGGAAATCATCGACGAGTTGGAGCCGGTGCGCCGGGGGCCGTATTGCGGGGCGATTGGATATCTCGACGCGGCGGGGAATATTCAGTTCAACGTCGCCATCCGCACGATGATCGCCAAGGAAGGCAGGATTTACATTCCCGTGGGCGGCGGGATCGTGGCCGATTCCGATCCGGCGGAGGAATATGAGGAGACGCTGGTGAAGGGGAAGGCGATGCTGGCGGCGGCGGAGATCGAATGGCCTGGGGCGGGCGTCTGAGTATATAATGATCCTGAGAGTTTACGGCTGGGAATATGAAGCAATTAACACGCATCACGTTCGATCCGGGGGTCATGGGGGGAAAGGCTTGCATTCGCGGATTGCGCGTGACCGTTGGCATGATTCTGGGGCTGTTGGCCGCCGGCCATTCTAAAGAGGAGGTTCTGCGGGCTTATCCGTACCTCGAACCGGCGGACATTGATGAAGCACTTTCCTATGCGGCCTGGCGCGTGGATGAACGCGAGGCTCCACTGACGACCAAATGAGCGTTAAGATTCTGGTCGACATGAACCTTTCTCCCGACTGGGTCGGTTATTTTCAGGGCCACGGTTGGGAGGCCGTCCACTGGTCGACGGTGGGCGATCCCTCCGCCCCCGACAGAACAATCATGAATTGGGCAATTGCGCACGGGCACGCGGTCTTCACCCATGATTTGGATTTCGCCACCACTCTGGCGCTGACCCATGGCGTCGGCCCGAGCATTATTCAGCTCCGCGATCAAGACGTGCTTCCCGGGGCCGCCGGAGAGGCAATCGTTGCGGCAATCCGTCAAACGGAAGCAGACCTCGAAAAAGGCGCCTTGGTCGTTGTCAGCGAGAATAAGTCGCGCGTTCGTATATTGCCGTTGTGAAGATTTCAGGAAAAGCGAGAAAGCCTTGCAATCCGAATGATCTTTTACCTTTAGTCGTTGCTATGGAAGTTCGTCACTTTGGTACGAAAAGATATCGCCGATGAAACTCTCCACAATCATTTCCGCCATGGAACAAATCGCTCCCACATCCCTGGCGGAGGCGTGGGATAACGTCGGTTTGCTGGCGGGAGATCCGAATCAGGACGTTTCGCGGATTCTGCTGACGATTGATTATTCGCCGGCGGTGGCCCAGGAGGCCAGGGAGAATCAGTGCGATCTGGTGGTTGCGTATCATCCGGCGATCTTTGAGCCGCTGAAGCGGGTGGTGGCGGGGAGCGCGGTGTTCGACGCGGTTCGCCGGGGGGTGGCGATTTATTCGCCGCATACGGCGCTGGATGTGGCCGAGGGGGGCACCAACGACATGCTGGCGGACGTGCTGGGGCTGGTGGATCGGCGGGCGCTGAAGTCGGGGGAAGCGAAGGCGGGGCAATACAAATTGGTGGTGTTCGTCCCGATCGAAGCGGTGGACAAGGTGGCCCGGGTGATGTTCGACGCGGGGGCGGGGCGAATTGGGAATTATTCATCGTGCAGCTTCCGGTCGCCGGGGACGGGGACGTTTTTCGCACGGCAGGGCGCGCAGCCGGCCGTCGGACAAACGGGGCGGCTGGAAAGGGTGGACGAAATCCGGCTGGAAACCGTCGTTCCCGTTGGCAGTGTCGAGGCGGTGATCCAGGCGCTTCGGGCCAATCATCCCTACGAGGAGCCGGCATTTGATTTGAACGTGCTGGCTGCGGCGCCAGGAGAGCGGGGGCAGGGACGAATCGGGTCCATCCCCCCCACCGCTCGCGGGGAGCTGTTCGATCAGATCAAGCGGGGATTGGAAATCGAGCATCTGCTGATCGCCGGTCCCGTGGAGGGAACGGTTGCGCGGGCGGCGGTTTGTGCGGGGTCGTGCGGGAACATGCTGGACGATGCGATCGAGGCGAGGGCGGAGCTTTATTTGACGGGTGAAGTGCGCCATCACGACGCGGTGAAGGCGGCCGGGGCGGGGATGACGGTCGTTTGCACGCTGCATTCCAACAGCGAGCGCGCGGTATTGAAACGGCTGGCCAAACGGCTGGCGGAGACGCCGGGGATGCCGCCGATTCGGATTAGCTCGGAGGATAGGGATCCGTTTGAAATCCGGTGAACCGCCCGCGGGAGAAATCTCCCGCGGCTTTGGTTACAGGTCGAGGAGGCGGTCGGTTGGAGGAGGCGGCGAGGGTGCTGTTGGCTGCGGCGCGGGAATGGGTGGGGCCGGGGGAGGCGGCGCTGCGGGCAATGGGACAGCCGGCGGCGCGGGGGCGGCGGGCTTGGCCTGGAAACGAGCGATGTCCGAGGCGGATAGAATCAGCTTGTCGATGATCGCGCGGCGCACTTTTCGAGTGCGGCCTCGCTTGTCGCGAGTCATTTGGATCCGGGCGACGATCAAGGTGTTAAATTCCTTGCAGGCGGGGCATTGATAGTATTCCCAGGCGAGGTATTCGCCGGCGATGCCGCCGAACTGGGGGAGTTGGGGGACGAATTCGTACTGTCGGGATTCCAGGCGCTGTTTCAAATCCGCGGCATCGAGGACGGAGGTGGAGGTGATGCCAAGGGGGCCAGCGGCCCATCGGCCACAGTTTTCACAGAACGGGCGCTTGCGGGCCATCTTTCGAGATATGCCCATGGCGGTGACGAAAATGATGGCGGCCTCGAGGAGCCAGACGAACCAGAGAAGATCGCCTTTGACGGGTGATTCGCGGTCCATGCCCCACACGCCAAGCTCGTTGAGCCGGAGAACGATCCGATACATCCGTTGCGGCGAAGAAACCAGGCGGGTCGCGGAAATCGGGACGTTCAGATCCTGATAGAGCGCGCAGAGCCAGGCGATCCAGGCAACGTAATATCCGGCCAAAGCGGCGAGAAAAGAAAACAGGACAACCGCGCCGTTGTTGCGGACCTTGGCGGTGAGCATGGCCCGAGCGGGCGCCCAGCCCAAGAGTGCGCCGAAGGCGAAAGTCATGACCACGTGAAGGTAGATGAATCGGAGGTAATGATCCGCGTAGCCGTAGGCAACGCCGCCGACGAACGCCGCGACAGCGCCGACAACGACGCCGGCGAACAAACCTGCCGGGGGGACCTGGCCGCTGTGGGAGTAGTATTGAATGGAGAAGGGTTGAGCGGTCGATTGAGTCACGGCGCCTCCGGTCATTGTGCGTAAGGTCCTTCAACGATGTCCCAATCCGACGGAACGGGCGGTTGGGCGAAATCCTTGTCGGTCGCTCCGGCATTGATCTTCACGTCGGAAAGATCGGTCGTGCGAGTGGTGGTTTGATTAATGTCATCGGTCTGAATCCGCCGGGGCATGTCGGTGGCGGTGTCCACCCAGACATCTATCGTCTTGAATCGGCTGGCAAATTGGGTGCCGTCCTTGGGAGTGAGGCGGACGTGGATCGTGCCGGGCGGATCGTCTTTGGCGGGATCGATTTTGGCCACCGCGAATAATTTCAGGACATCCTCCTTCTTTTGCCCGAGCGGCAAAGGGAACGGGCCTTCGCCGAGCTTGAACAGATCGAGTTTTTGGCCGGGCTTGAGGACCTGGGTGCGGTTTTCATGTTTCTTCAGGTAATCGCGGTCGTCGAGGATGCCGTTGTCAAGGGTGTATTGGTGGTCGGCGGGGAAGATTTTGTCGCCGAGGCGTCTTTGGTTGAACGCGACGCGGATTCGGGCGTCGTCGGGGCCCTTGCGCTGGAGGATGACGGAGCCGGTATTGATGGTGGAGTCGCCGGAACTGTCGTCCGTATCGGTGAGGATCACCTTGGCGGAGAAATCGCGGAGGTTTTCGCCGCGGGCGTCGAGGGCGTCGAGGATTTGATCGACGCTGGAGCTGGGGGACAGGGCCGCGGATTGAGTTGAAGGGCCCACCACCACGGATGCGCAAAGCAAAAAGAATATTGGCCACAGATATAAATCAGATGGACACAGATGAATTCTCCGTCTTATCTGTGTCCATCTGATTTTCATCTGTGGCAAAAATTCCTTTTCTTGAATCATGATTTGCGTCCTTGCTTCAGAACTTCGTTCAACTCGGGCAGGCCGCTCACGGTGAGCCACGGCTCGGCGGCGAAGGGGCGCGGCTTGCCGTGGCTGATCCAGACCGAGCGGACCTGGGCCGCGCCGGCGGCTTCAATATCATATTGTCCATCGCCCACCATCCAAACCTGGTCGAAGCTCAACCGCAGGCGCCGGCAGGCCCATTGCAGCGGGATGGGACTGGGCTTGAAGGGTCCGTCCTCGCGGGTGATCAGAACGTCGATGCTGAGATGGTGCGTGCGCATGACGGTGTCGGCGCTGAGGCGGCTGTTGCGGGTGACGACGGCGCTGGCGATTTTTTCAGCCGCCAACCAGGCCAGCAATTCCCGGCATCCGGCGTTCAGCCGGGAACCGCGGGCGGCGATCTCCTCGTGGCGAAGAAGGACGGCTTCGGCCTGGCGGCGCCGCGGTTCTTCCATTTGGGCGAGGGATTCGAGAATCGGACCCTCCGCAATGCCCATGTCGGCCTTGATACGGGGGAAATCGAGCATGGGTTCGGTGAGCGTGCCGTCCATGTCGAACATGATGGCGCGAGGAAGATGGAAAGGCGGATGGATCATTGGGAGGAGGGGGCGTCGTCGGGTTCGCCCGGGTTTGGCGGAGCGGTCGTCAGGTCATATACGTCAATCGAGTCGCCGATTTGAGCGATCGGACGATAGCGAGAGAGCCACGGCAGGGGGCGGTCGATGAGACGGACATTTTTGCTGATGAAAAGCATCCTGCCATGTGGAGAAGCGAGAAGGGAGTCGGGGTCTAATCGCAATTGGCGCAGGAGCGGCGCATTGCGTTGGCCGGCGAGGCGGATGGCGCAGGGTCGGCCGGGGGCGTTGGCGTGAATCCAATCGGCGAGGCGATAGACGTCCTGATTCCAATCGAGGTTGCTGTCGAGGGCAAAGCGGTCCCCGCGCGACGGACCGCCGGCGGCGAAATTGAAATAGCTCAGATAGTCGGGATGAACCGCGGCGGTTTCGATGGCGGAGCAAAGCATGAGACAGGCGAGAAGCCAGACCCAGCCGGGCCGCGCCAGTTGGATCGCGGCGAAGAGATAGAGGAAGGGAATGGCCGGGAGAATGTAACGGATGCCGATGTCGATGTTGCTGGTCATGGCGGCGGCGAAGAAAACCGCGGGGGGAAGAAGGACGTAGCGCATCCGCCAATCGTGCCATTGCCGGCCCAGGAGAAAGAGGCCCAGAGCGATGAGGAAAGCGGTCAGAAATCCGATGGGGCTCTTGAGGACCAGAACTTCGGGAAAATAGTACCACCATCCCTGGGAACTCACCTGGCCGTTGAGATAGGCGAGATGTCCGAAGCGGCTATGAACGGACTGGCGGGCCAGGGCGAGAAAAAAGCTGGGCATGGGGATGGGCGTTTCGCGAACCCAGCGGGGAAGGCGGTGCCATTTTTGGCGCATGGATTGGGCCTGAGGATTGTCGGCGGCATCGTGTTGGGCGGGAACATTGAGGCCGGCCTGATCGCTGAGGGGGCCGACGTTGAAGAAATAGGTGGCCCAGAGGGTCGTGAATGCGATCAGTGCCATCAGGGGCAATTGCATGATGAGGGTTCGCCAGCAAGAGTTTCTGGTCAGAGCAACGAGTGCGACCGCGGGAATGACAAGCAGACAGGAGAATTTGGTGGATATGGCCAATCCGCAGACGGCGGCGGCGAGGGCGGCCCGCGGCCAGGCGGGTTTGTCCAGCCATAGGAATGCGTAATAAGTTGCGGCGAGATATCCGGCGCAGGCGGCGACGTCGTTTCCGATCCAGAATCCGTGACCGAGGAGGGTGGGATCGAAGCTGAAAAAGGCGACGGCGGCCGCCGCGGCCGGCGGACCCGCGAGCCACCGCCCCAGCCGATACAGGTAAAACAGCGAAATCACCGGGAAAATCAGCATCACCAGCCGGGCGTGGGCAAGCAAAGTGCCGGTTGGTTTGGCGCTTTGGTAAAGGACCTGAGTGCCGAGGGCGTATCCGAGGTCCTCGGTTCCGATGGTAGTTTGTCCGCGGCATTGGGGGAGGCGCGCTCCGTCGAGGCATAGCGGGATGGCGGCAAGGAGCCTGGCGAGCGGTGGATGGCCGCCGGGGGCGATGAGCTTGTGGGCTTCGATCATCGAAACCGCCGCGCCGATGTGGGAAGGTTCGTCGGTCGCGGGGCTGAAAACTGTGACGGAAAGGGCGAGCCGCAGGACCATGATGGCGCCGGCAGCCAGCGCCAACCGGGGATAGATGCCACGATGACTTGATGGAGCTTGGTCGCGGTCGTTCATTAAATGCTCGATTGGCGAGTATAACATTGCGGATATGGGACAGATAACCGATTGGCGGCGGCTGCATGGGTCGGCATTCGAGGGGCGCGCGGTGCTGGTAACGGGCGGGGCGGGGTTCATCGGGTCGCATCTGGCGATGGCATTGCACGAGTTGGGCGCGAAGGTGACAGTGCTGGACGATCTGTCGGGCGGCGGCGATCCGAATGCGTTGCCGAAAGTCGTTGAATTCGTGCTGGGATCGATCCTGGATCGGGAGTTGCTGAAGAAATGCACGCAAGGGCGCGCGGTGGTGTTTCACCAGGCGGCGTTGGGATCGGTGCCGCGGAGCTTGGAGAAGCCGCGGAAATACCAGGAGGTGAATTCGGGCGGCACGCTGAACGTGCTGGAAGCGGCCAGGGTGTGCGGGGTTGGGCGGGTGATGTTCGCGGCGAGCAGCAGCGCGTATGGCGATGCGCCGGAGTTGCCGAAGGTTGAGGCGATGCCGGTATTGCCGCGAAGCCCGTATGCGGCGACGAAGGTGGCGGGCGAGGCGATGGCGGCGGCGTACAGCGCGGCCATGGGGCTGGACACGGTGAGTTTGCGGTATTTCAACGTCTTTGGGCCGAGGCAGTCGGCGGACAACGCATACGCGGCGGTGATGGCGGCGTTCGCCAAGGCGATGCTGGCGGGCAAGCCGCCAACCATTTATGGCGACGGCGAGCAATCGCGGGATTTCACGTACGTAGACAACGTGGTTCACGCCAATCTTCTGGCGGTCCGGCGGAAGCAGCCATTGGGCGGCGTGGCGATCAACGTCGCGTGCGGATCGCGCATCACGATCAACGAATTGGCCAGGCGGATGGCGCGATGGCTGGGGAGGGACGACCTGACGCCGATTCACGAGCCCGAGCGGGCCGGGGACGTGAAACATTCGCTGGCCGATCTGAGACGGGCGAAAGAGATTCTGGGATACGAGCCGATCGTGGATTTTGCCACGGGGCTGGATGCGACGATGCAGTGGTATCGCGGGGTGATGGGCGGGTAAGATGGATGTAGAGCCTGCATTCCCTTTTTTGCCGCGAGATTTACTCAATACGGCGAGCAAGCTCGCCGGCTACACAGTTTCGATCTTGGCGATGCGGGGGTATGATTAGGCGCATAAGGAGCCTGAAGTTGGCCAAGAGATCGCCGCTGGCGGAAAAGCTGGATGAGATTCGGGAGCGGATCGCCGCGGCCGCGGCGAAGGCGAAGCGCCAGCCGTCGGAAATCACGCTGATCGCGGTGACCAAGACGGCGGCGCCCGAGCAGATCCGGGAGATTCTGCAATTGGGGGTGACGGACCTGGGGGAAAGCCGGGTGCAGGTGCTGGCGCAGCGGGCGGGGCAACTCAACGAGTTTATACAGAGACGGGCGATTCATGGGGACGGCGCGCCGGCGCAGAAAATCCGCTGGCACATGATCGGGCACTTGCAGAGGAACAAGGTGAAGACCGTGTTGCCGCTGGTGCACATGATCCACAGCGTGGACAGCCTGCGCCTGGCGGAAGAGCTGGACAATCAGGGGGTGAAGATGGGCCGGAAGATCGCGGTGCTACTGCAGGTGAACACGTCGGAGGAGAGCACGAAATTTGGGGTGGCGGTGGGCGCGGCGGTGCATCTGGCGGAGCAGATGGATTCGATGCCGGGTCTTCAGATGGCCGGGCTGATGACGATGGCGCCGCTGGACGCCCCGGAGGAAAAGATCCGACACACGTTCGCGCGGGCGCGGGAGATTTTCGAGGAGATGAAGTGGCACAAGATCGGGGGGCCGGCGCTGCGGCACCTGAGCATGGGGATGAGCCACGATTTCGAGGCCGCGATCGCCGAGGGTTCGACGATGGTGAGGATCGGCTCGGCTCTGTTCGGAGGAAAGGTATTCGAGCCGGACGAGATGGGGGAATGAGCGGCATAGGATGCACCTCGATTTTTTCAATTTCTTCCGATGGGTGCTGGGAACGGTGGTGACGATTTACGCCACGGTGGTGACGTGGCAGTCGTTGTACGGATGGTGGGTGTATTTCGCGGGCGAGGGACGTTACCTGTCGCTGATGCGGCGATACGTGATGGTGCAGGGGCTTCGGCTGAGGATCAAGACGTTCGGGGGGGACGTGCTGGTGTGTATTTTGTTGCTGGCGGTTTGGGTCCTGCTTTTGCGGGCGCACCAACTGTTCGCGGAGATCGATTCAATATATCACGGCGATGGGCGACAGCATTCCACAATCCGATGAGGGCGGCGCCGGCCGGCAGATCGTGCTGGCGGAGCCCCAAACGGTTTCCGGGCAGGCGCCGAACCGCCAGCTTTCGGAGTTGCCGAAGGACGAGCTGGCGAACCTGGCGGAAGGGCTGGGCCTGGACTGGACGCGATACAAGACGCAACAGCTTCTTGTGAGCGCGGTGCACGAGAGGCGGCAACTCATAGCGGGGCTGGACCGGCAGGCGATGCTGGACGTGGTGAGGTGGGGAAGAAGGCCGGTGACGATCAACGCGGGGAAGGAACAGATCGCCCAGGAGATCGCGCGGATTCGGGTGATGAAATTCGCGGGGCTGTCGCATCGAGGATTGGTGGCCTTGGCGCGGCTGCGGGGCGTCGAGGCGGCGGAGGACGATCCGGTGCCGCTGCTCATTCGCAGGCTCAGGAAACAGGAAGGGTTTTTCAGCCGGCTGAACCGCAAGCGACGGGCCATGCTGGGGGGCATGGTGGCGACGATCGTGGGGGAAAACAGTTCGGCGACGGATTACAAATATCTTCCCGAGCCCGGGAACGACGCGAATCCCGCGGCGGGGCCGGCGAAGCCACCGTCCATCAGGGACGAGATCGAGGAGTCGGGTCTTTTCGGGGGGATCAGCAACCGGCTGAAGAAGAGCGCGGACGTTTATCTGAACCAGAAATTGGACGAGATCGAGGCGCGGATCGACCGGAAACTGGACGAAATCGACCGTCGGCTGGGGGAATGGCGGGACAAGGAAATCGCCAACCGGATCAAGATTCTGAAGATCACGCTGTGGGCCAGCGTGATCGTGGGCGTCGTGTCGCTCATTTATGCGTACGTGACGGAGTATCTGATGCCGCCGAGATAGGGAAGAAGAAACCCCGGCATGGCCATGCCGGGGATTTGATTGCCAATTCACTTCTTCATTTGATAAACAGCATTTCACGATAGGTGGGCAGCGGCCAAAGATCGTCGGGGACGAAGGTCTCGATCTTGTCGGCGATCTTGCGCAGCTCGGCCATGGCGGGGAGAACGGAGGTTCGCATGTGCTTGGCGTGAAGGAAGGCGTCGCCGTTGCCGTGATGGGCCAGGGATTTTTCCAGCGAGCCCGCGGCGCGGGAGAGATCGGAGCAGGAGCTGACTACGGTGGAGAGCAGTTCGACGCCGGCTGGGTTGGCCGCGCCGGCCGCCTTGGCGGCGGCCACGGATTCGCCGACTTCCCTTTGGAAGCGGAGCACCGCGGGGAGAATGAAGGTCTTGGCCATGAGCAAGGCGGTCTGGCCCTCGATGTTGACGGCCTTGACGTAGGCCTCGGAGAGGATGTTGAACCGGCTGTTCAGTTCCTTTTCGGTGTACACCTTGTACTTGGTGAAGAGATCGATGGTGTCCTTGCGAATGACAACGGGCAGGACGTCGACGGTGCTCTTGAGGTTGGGCAGGCCGCGTTTTTCGGCCTCGGCGTGCCAATCCTCGGCATAGCCGTTGCCGTTGAACAGGACCTTCTTGTGTTCCTTGATGATGGTCGGAAGAAGTTCCTGAACGGCCTTGTTGAGGTCTTTGCCGGCCTTGACATCGGCTTCGAGCTTGGTGGCGATGTAATCGAGGCTTTCGGCAACGATGGTGTTGAGAACGGTATTGGCGCCGGAAACGTTGGCGCTGGAGCCGACGGCGCGGAATTCGAACTTGTTGCCGGTGAAGGCGAACGGGCTGGTGCGGTTGCGGTCGCCGGCGTCCTTGGGAAGCTTGGGAAGGATCGAGACTCCGGTTTCGAAGAGTCCCCCCTGCTTGCTGCTGCGGGCGGGTCCCTTTTCGATCTGCTCGAAGATGTCGGTGAGTTGTTCGCCGAGGAAGATGGAAATGATGGCGGGCGGGGCTTCGTTGGCGCCGAGGCGGTGATCGTTATGGGCGCTGGCGATGGAGAGGCGGAGAATCTCGCTGTACTTGCTGACGGCGCGGATGACTGCGGCGCAGAAGACCAGGAACTGGGCGTTGTCGTGGGGCGTATCGCCGGGATTGAGAAGGTTTTCGCCCTTGTCGGTGGACATGGACCAGTTGTTGTGTTTGCCGCTGCCGTTGATGCCGGCGAAGGGCTTCTCGTGCAGGAGACAGACCAAGCCGTATTTATCGGCGACGCGGCGCATGATCTCCATGGCCATGTTCTGGTGATCGGTGGCCAGGTTGCTATTTTCAAACAGGGGCGCCAGTTCGTACTGGCTAGGCGCCACTTCGTTGTGGCGGGTTTTGACGGGAACGCCAAGTTTGATGAGTTCATTTTCGCAGTCGGCCATGAACGCCAAGACACGTTCGGGAATGACGCCGAAATAATGGTCTTCCAGTTCCTGTCCCTTGGGGGGCATGGCGCCATAAAGGGTGCGGCCGCAGGCGACGAGGTCGGGCCTGGCGTAGTAGAAATGCTTGTCGATAAGGAAGTATTCCTGTTCCGCGCCCACCGTGGTGAAGACCTTGTAAACATTGGTATGGCCGAAGAGTTTCAGGATGCGGATGGCCTGGGTGCTGAGGGCATCCATGCTCTTGAGGAGCGGGGTTTTCTTGTCGAGCGCCTCGCCGGTCCAACTGAGGAATGCGGTGGGGATGACCAGGGTGGAGCCATTGGGATGCTCCATGATGTAAGCGGGACTGGTGGGATCCCAGGCGGTATATCCGCGCGCCTCGAAGGTGGCGCGAAGTCCGCCGGAGGGAAAGCTGCTGGCATCCGGTTCGCCCTTGACCAGTTCCTTGCCGCTGAAGACGGCCAGGGCGCCGGAGCCTTCGGGGGTGAGGAAGCTGTCATGCTTCTCGGCGGTGATGCCGGTCATCGGTTGGAACAAATGGGTATAGTGGGTGGCGCCATGTTCCAAAGCCCAATCGCGCATGGCGGCGGCAACGGAATCGGCCACGGCCGGATCGAAAGGCGCTCCCTCGTGAATGGTTTTCATGAGGCTCTTGTAGGCCGTCTTGGGGAGACGGGCCTGCATCTCGGCTTCGCTGAAAACGTTGGACCCGAAAACGTCCTTCAAGTGGATGGTCTTGAAATCCACGTAGGCAAGCTTGTGCTTGGTGAGGGCGATCGCCTTGATCGCCTCTTGGCGAGCATTCGACATGGAAGGTCTCCAGTTGTAAAAAGCGGTTGGTTACACCCGAAAACGGTTGGTTCTACCGTGAAGGCGGCAGATCATTGCAAAATGTCGGTGGAATGTCCAGTGAGAAATTGAAAAAATTGAAGGGGACCGGGCCGGGACGGCCCGGCTCAGGCGGATGGGCCTAAGGTGGGTTGGATATGAGCGCAAAAACGCAGCTTCTTGAGGGCATTTTGCAGCGCGCGGGCGGGATCGATCCCGGCGTTGTTGCGGCATTCCTTGGCAGAGTCGAAGCGGAATATTTGGAAACTTTCGAGCCAGCGGCGCTAGCGCGGCATCTGAAGGCGTTGGCCAAACTGTCGGGGCAGAATCCAGCGGAGGTGCTGTTGGAGAACCGGCCGGATGGGCTGATCGATTGCGTCGTGCTGGCGTTCGATCATCCGTTCGAATTTTCCAGCCTGACCGGGGTAATGGCGGGAACGGGGTACAGCATCGAACGGAGCGACGCATTCACGCTGCGGCGCGTGAAATCGGCCGGGAAGAAAAAGCCTTTGGATCGGCGGCAGTTACTTCCGCGGCGGCGCGATCCGATGAGCGATGCGGTGATCCTGGATTATTTTCAGGGGAGGCTGCTGGGTCCACTGGAGAACTTCGCGGAGTGGGCGAAAGTCTTTAAGCCGATCATCGTGGAAACCATGGGGCTGCTGGATCAGGAGCAGGAGGAATCGACGGAGCGCGCCAAGCGGCTGGTGAACGAGCGGGTGACGCAATGGCTGAAAGCGCGGCGGAACGCGGATCCGCGGTTGCCGGCGCTGGTGTCGCTGGAAGTGGAGGTGGAGCAACTGGAGGAGGCGACGCGGTTGCGGCTGCAAGCGCCAAATACGCCGGCGTTTCTGTATGCGCTGAGCACGGCGCTGTCGCTGCACGGTTTGCAGATCGACAAGACGCGGGCGCGAATGGTGGAGGGAAACGTCGTCAACGAGATCGACGTGGTGGACGAGTATGGGAAGCCGGTGAGGGACGCGGATGCGGTACGGCAACTTCAAAGGTCGGTGTTGCTGACGTTGCAGTTTTCGTATTTTCTGGACCGTGCGCCCGATCCGTTCACGGCCTTGCAGCGGTTTGAGGAATTGTCGCGACAGATCGTGCGCATTCCGGAGCCGGGGCAATGGCTGGAATTGCTGGTGAATCCGTCAAGCATGGCGGATTTGGCGAAATTGCTGGGGGCAAGCCATTTTATCTGGGAGGATTTCATTCGCTTCAACGCCGACGCGCTATTGCCGGTGCTCCAGCGGCGCGTGCGCGGCGAGGACCTTTGCCCGCCGCGGGGTAGTTTGCCGCGGAGGTTGGAGGAGGCGCTGGCCGGCGCGCAGGACTTCGAGCAGCAGCGAAAGCGGCTGAACGAATTCAAGGACCGGGAGCTTTTCCTGATCGATCTGGACCACATCCTGGCGGAGGAGAACCCGGATGCGGCGTTCCAAATCCTCTCGGAGCGGCTGGTGTTTCTGGCGGAAAACCTGGTGGCAACGGCATGCCGGCTGGCGCATGCGGAGTTGGTGCGGCTGTATGGCCGGCCGCGGGATGAGAAGGGGCGAAACACGGGATTCGCGGTGTTCGGGCTTGGCAAGCTTGGGGGCGTGGCGCTGGGATATGCATCCGATATCGAGCTATTATTCCTGTTCGACGAGGATGGGGATACCACCGGGGGACAGAGGGGATCGCTGAAGAACGGGGAATTCCTTGCGATCCTGGCGCGGGAAACCAGCGCCTACATGCAGGCCAAGCGGGAAGGGATTTTTCAAGTCGATCTGCGTCTGCGGCCGTTCGGCAAGGGCGGCCCGCTGGCGAACAGCCGGAATGATTTCGCGGCGTATTACGGCGCGGGGGGACAGGCGCATTCGTTCGAGCGTTTGGCGCTGGCGCGGCTGCGGTGGATCGCGGGAGATTCGAAGCTGGGGTACGAAATCGAGCGCATGCGAGATGAGCTGCTCTACGAGGGCGGACCGCTGGATTTGGCGGCGATCTGGGAGGTCTCCGGAAAAATGCGCGCGCAGCACGTCAAGGGTGGGGCCTACAACTCGAAGCACGGCGAGGGCGCGCTGGCCGACCTGGAACAGACGGTGCAATTGTTGCAGGTGATACATGCCAAGGAAGCGCCGCAACTGCGGACGCCGAGATTGCACGATGCGATGGACAGCCTGCGGCGCGCGGCAATCCTTTCGGCGGAGGAATTCGAGGGACTGATGGGGGCGTATCAATTTCTGCGGCGGCTGATCAACGCGCAGCGGATGTTGCGGGGATCGGCGAAGGATTTATTCCTGCCGGCCAGAGGATCGGATGAACTGGTGCATCTGTCGCGGCGGATGCGCTATCCGTCGGACGATGCGGGGGCCGCGCTGGTGAGCGATTTCCGGCGGCATACGGAGCGGGTGCGGAAATTCATCAAGCGGCGGTTTGGGGTGGGGCATTAAAAAGGCCCCCGGATGGCCATCCGGGGGCTTGGGGTTTGCGGAAGTGGAGTTCCGATCAGATGTCGTAATACATCGCGAACTCGTACGGGTGAGGCCGCAGCCGCAGCGCGTCCACTTCGTTGACCGTCTTGTATTCGATCCAGGTATCCACCACGTCGGATGTGAACACCTCCCCTTTCAGCAGGAAGGCGTGGTCCTTCCTCAGGGCCGCCAACGACTCCGCCAAAGCGCCGGGGGTCTGAGCCACGTGCTTGGCTTCCTCCGGTTCCAGGTCGTAAATATTCACGTCCAGCGGCTTGCCCGGATCGATCTTGTTCTGAATTCCGTCGATCGCCGCCATCAGCATCGCAGAAAACGTGAGGTACGGATTGCAGCTTGGATCGGGGCAGCGGAATTCAAGCCGCTTGGTCTTGGGATTGGTGGAGTACATGGGGATGCGGATGGCGGCGGAGCGGTTGCGCTGGCTGAGCGCCAAATTCACCGGCGCCTCGTAGCCGGGAACCAGCCGCTTGTAGCTGTTGGTGGTCGGCGCCGCGAACGCCAGGACGGCCGCCGCGTGCTTGATGAGTCCACCCGCCGCGTGCAGCGCCATCTCGCTCAATCCCGCGTATCCCTTGCCGGCGAACAGCGGCTTGTCCCCCTTCCACAAACTGAAGTGCGTGTGCATCCCGGACCCGTTGTCCTGGAACAGCGGCTTGGGCATGAAACACGCGGTCTTGCCGTAACGCCGCGCTACCATCTTGATGATGTATTTGTACAGCGTCACCTTGTCGGCCATTTGGATGAGCGGCGAGAACTTCATGTCGATCTCGCACTGGCCGCCGGTGGCGACTTCGTGGTGCTGGGCTTCGATTTCGATCCCACAGTCCTCCATGTGCAGCATGCACTCGGTGCGGATATCCTGAAGCGAATCGCTCGGCGGGATCGGGAAATACCCTTCCTTGTACCGCAGCTTGTTCCCCAGGTTCGGCTTGTCGCCGTCACATTCCCGCCCGGAATTCCAAATGCCCTCGGCCGAGTCGATGTGGTAGTACCCTTCGTGCTGGTTTTGGTCATAACGGATCGAATCGAAGATAAAGAACTCCAACTCGGGGCCCATGTAGGCCATGTCCGCCAGTCCCAGACCTTGCAGGTACTTCACGGCCTTCCGGGCGATATTGCGCGGATCGCGGGTGTAATCCTCCTTGGTGATGGGGTCCTGAATGTTGCAGATCATCACCAGGGTGGGTTCCTTGGCGAAGGGATCGACGAACGCGGTCTCGGCGGCGGGAACGACGAGCATGTCGGATTCGTTGATCGCCTGCCAGCCGCGGATGGACGATCCGTCGAAGCCGAGGCCGTCCTTGAAGGTATCGGCTTCGATGCAATGGACGGGCACGGTGAAGTGCTGTTGCATGCCGGGGAAATCCATGAACCGGAGATCCACGGCCTTGATTTTTTTGTCCTTGATGAGCTTGAGTACATCGGCGGGGGTTTTTGCCGCATTCATGGGAATTGCCTCTTTCTTGTAGTTAGCGGTTTGGTTTAAGGGGCATTTATCCGGAAAACTACCCGGAGTCAACTCAAGCCGACGCCATAAACAGGCTGGCCGCAGTCGGTTTTGACGCTTGTGGGACCGATGGTTAGCATACCCCCCTCATCCAAACGGCTGAGCGGTTTATCGCGAGGAGAATTTCCATGTCCCCTGCCGACGTATTGAAGCTTTGCAAGGAAAAGAAAGTCGAGTTTTTCGATCTGCGATTCATGGACTTTCCGGGGCTTTGGCAACATACCACCTGTCCAATCAATGAGTTAACGCTGGAGAGCTTCGAGCATGGTTTCGGATTTGATGGCTCGTCGATCCGGGGATGGCAGGCGATCAACGAATCGGACATGCTGCTGGTTCCGGTGGCGAACACCGCCAAGATCGATCCGTTCATGACGCACACCACGTTGTCGATCATCTGCGACGTGCGGGACCCCATCACCAAAAAGGAATACTCGCGGGATCCGCGTTCGATCGCTCGGAAGGCGGCGGCGTATTTGAAGAAGACCAAAATCGCCGACACGGCGTATTTCGGGCCGGAGCTGGAATTCTTCGTCTTCGATCAGGCGTTTTACGATCAGGGGATCAATTTCGGAAAATATTACGTCGGAAGCCGGGAGGGAATCTGGGACCGGGGAAGCGAGGACCCGAGCAACCTCGGATACAAGGTGCGTTTGAAGGAGGGATATTTCCCGACGCCGCCGATGGACACGATGCAGAACATTCGCAGCGAAATGGTGGCGACGCTGATTGAGCTTGGGATTCCGGTGGAGGCGCATCACCACGAGGTGGCGACGGGCGGACAATGCGAAATCGACATGCGTTATCAGGACCTGGTGACGATGTCGGACAACGTCATGATGTACAAATACGTGTGCAAGAACGTGGCGGCGCGGCATGGGAAGGTGGTGACGTTCATGCCCAAGCCGTTGTTCCAGGACAATGGATCGGGGATGCACGTGCACTTCAGTTTGTGGAAGGGGGACAAGCCGCTGTTCGCGGGGAACAAATATTCGGGATTGAGCGAGTTGGGATTGCACGCGATCGGCGGGGTGCTGAAACACGCCAAGGCGCTTTGCGCGTTGTGCAATCCGACGACCAACAGCTACAAGCGTTTGGTGCCGGGGTACGAAGCTCCGGTGAACCTGGTGTACAGCAGCCGGAACCGCTCGGCGGCGATCCGCATCCCCATGTACAGCGAGAATCCGAAAACCAAGCGGTTGGAATTCCGCTGCCCGGATAGCTCGTGCAATCCGTACCTGGCGTTCAGCGGAATCGTGATGGCGGCGATCGACGGGATCGAAAACAAGATCGATCCGGGCGAGCCGCTGGACAAGAACATGTATCACCTGACGACGGAGGAATACGAGCAGATCGACTCGGCGCCCGGGTCGTTGGAAGAGGCGCTGACGGCCTTGGAGGATGACCACGAATTTCTGCTGAAGGGCGACGTGTTCACCGCGGACGTGGTTCACTATTGGGTGAAATACAAGAGAGAAAACGAGGTGGACGCCATCCGGCAACGGCCGCATCCGTATGAGTTCTGCATGTATTTTGACATTTGAGGGGCATGCTTCGCGCGCTGTCACTGATTCACTATCCGCAAATCGATCCGATCATGTTCCAGATCGGACCGCTGAAGATCCGCTGGTACGGCATGGCGTATCTGACGGGATTCGTGCTGGCGTATCTGGTGCTGGGCCGGATGGTGCGAAAAAATGTGTTGCGGATTTCCAATGAAGCGCTGTCCGATCTGGTAGGCTGGCTGGCGCTGGGCGTGGTGGCCGGGGGACGGACGGGGTGGTGGATATTCTATCATCGCAACATGCCCACCCAGCACGAGCGGTGGTGGGAACCCGTGGCGATCTGGCACGGAGGAATGTCGTTCCATGGCGGATTGGCCGGGGTGTTGATCGTGCTCTGGATATGGTCCAAGTACCAGCGCGCGCCCCTACTCAACGTCGCGGATTGCCTGGCATTGGTGACTCCCATCGGATTGTTTCTGGGGCGAATCGCCAATTTCATCAATGGGGAATTGGTGGGCCGCGCGACGAACGTGCCGTGGGCGATGATTTTTCCGGGATGCGCGGAGCCGCGGCATCCGTCGCAAATTTACGAGGCGATTCTGGAGGGGCCGGTGCTGATGGGGGTGGTGTGGGCGGTGAAGACGTGGAAGAATCGCCGCGACGGGCAGATCGCCGCGACGTTTGTGATCGCCTATGCGGTATTCCGCTTCCTGGTGGAGTTCACGCGCGAGCCGGATTCGCAGCTTGGATACATCTGGCACGGCTGGCTGACGATGGGGCAATTGTTGAGCGTCGCGATCGGCTTGGCGGGTGTAGCGTGGTGGGTTTGGCTGAGAGTTCCGAGGCGGCACGATGCACCTCTCCGGAGCGCGGAGAAAAAGCCGAAAGGACGATGAGAAATCCATCGGCGGCTGACGAAAACGATATCCTTTAATAGCGGTCCACGGCGTCGAGGAATGGGTTGGAAAGCACCCCGAAGCAAGAAGATACAAGCGACAACGCGGGGGGACGGGGATGCTAAACTGCGGCAGCGATGACGCATTTCGGTAAATTAATATTTCGTGTAACTATTTATTTTACAATTGCTTGTGACCACAGTCGGCGTACGATTGATCCACGAGTTCTTGGATTTGGGCACTCTATTTCAGTTCCAAAACCGGCGGGAGAGGATTTATGTGGGTCTCTCCATCCAAGCGGGTTGGCAAGCACCGGCGCGCGCGGAGCGTCTTGGCGATCGCGGCGTGGAGTGTGCTGGGCGCGGGAGCGATGAGGGCCGGGGCGGATACGACGGCGACGTGGCTGTCGGCAACGAGCGCGGACTGGACGAATCCGTCGATATGGTCCAGTTCGCCTAACTATCCGAATAACGGTACCCCACCCGGTACTCAGTACGATGCAGTGATTGCTCCACTCATCTTAGGACTTCCGTTTCAAGTGACTCTGGAATCAAATGTAACGGTCGACCAACTGACGCTTGATACCACACTTTCCCAGACCGCGGGAACTCTGCAGGTCGGTCAGTTCAATCTCCAAGGGGGGACCTACCTGCTCAATGGCGGAACGCTTGCAAACTCCACACTCAACGTCGGGCGGGGCAGCCTGGGCGCCGAGTCTGGCACCTTCGATAATGTTTCCGTAACAGGCAACGATCTTCAAGTGTATTCGTCCGACTTCGTCAGCACATTGCTTGTCCGGAACGGGCTGACGATTAGCTCTGGACACCAACTCATACTCGGCGGTTACTATTTCAATTCGAATCTGATATTCGACGGCGCAAGCCAGCAGTTCAGCAGCTCGATCGATAGCGTTTACTCAACTTGGAATGACCTGGCGTCAGTAATCGACGTTGGCGGACCGGATTCCTCAGGCCCGGTATCGCTGACGCTCTCGAGCCAGGCAGTCGTACATGGTGCCATCTCTTTCAATAATGGGACCAATGGCGATTCACTGATCAATTCCGGCACCATCAACGCGGATGTCGGAGGGGGTTACCCCGCACCGAACGCGGGGCTTTTTATCAGTGTCCCGAACTTCACCAATCTGGGTGTCGTTGAGGCAACTAACGGTGGGGTATTGAGCCTCAATTCCGCGGTGTGGAATAATTTGCCGGGAGGCGTAATCGAGGCCGCCCAATATGGGACTGTGAACCTCGGCAGTACGTTCACGACCTCACAAATGGGTAGTTTGTCCGCGGAAGCCACGGCCACCATCAATATCGCGGGCACGCTAAACAACACCGCGGCTACTTGGGCCATTCCCGCC
>Ga0209415_10000901_pt1 | contig 56539 bp, 45 predicted proteins | sample PeaSoiSIISIP2007_FD_187696 | JGI IMG/M metagenome (GOLD analysis project Ga0209415, IMG submission 187696) | Peat soil microbial communities from Weissenstadt, Germany - SII-SIP-2007 (SPAdes) (version 2) | ecosystem: Environmental > Terrestrial > Soil > Wetlands > Peat | place: Germany... | reverse complement strand
CATCATCGTGAAGGAGCATCGCGGCAAAACACTTGTGGTCCACGTGCTCGACCGAGGATTTGAGTACGACGGACGCCGCTTCGCCTCGCTAAGCGCAATCGCCAGCGATATCACCGGCACAAAATGGAACGGCTTCCTGTTCTTCGGCCTAGCAAAGGAGCAGCATGGTCGCTGAAGCCAAACGGCTCCGCGCGGTCGCCGCGTCCTCGCCGGCCTTAGTGCGGTGCGGCATATACACCCGCAAGTCCACCGAAGAAGGCCTGGACCAGAACTTTAACAGCCTGGATGCGCAGCGTGAGTCGGCGGAGGCCTACGTTCTCAGTCAAAAGAACGAAGGCTGGATCGTGCTCGAAGAGCGCTACGACGACGGCGGCTTCACCGGTGCGAACATGGAGCGCCCCGGCTTGAAGCGGCTACTTGCTGACGTCGAGGCTGGAAGAGTGGATTGTATTGTCGTTTACAAGTACGATCGCCTATCGCGTTCGCTAGCCGACTTCATGAAGCTCCTGGAGATCCTGGACCGGCATCACGTTACGTTCGTCGCCGTGACACAGCCGTTCGACACCCGGACCTCGGCGGGCCGGTTCATGGTCCACATGCTGCTCAACTTCGCCCAGTTTGAACGCGAGATGATCGCCGAGCGCACCCGCGACAAAATGCGCGCCGCGCGCCGGAAAGGGAAGTGGATCGGAGGTTACCCGATCTTGGGCTACGACGTCGCGCTAAAAGGTGGTGCGCTGCTTGTGAATCCAGCGGAAGCCGAGCGCGTTCGCAAGATCTTTCGGCTCTACCTCCGGCTTGGTGCCCTCATTCCCGTGTTGGAAGAACTGGATCGGCGCGAGTGGCGTATGAAAGCGTGGACCACGCGCGACGGCGTCCAGCGTGGCGGATCACGGTTTAGCAAAACAACGCTCCATGCGCTGCTGACCAATGTGGCTTACAGCGGCCGTGTGCAGTTCGAAGGAAAGCTCGTCGACGGTGAACACCAGCGGATCATTGATGACAACCTATTCGATCGCGTGCAGGAGCGCCTGCACCGCAATGGCAGTAAAGGCGAGCACAAAGTGCGCAACAAACACGGCGCGCTGCTCAAGGGGTTAGTCGAATGCGCGAGCTGCGGCGGCGCGATGATCCACACCTACGTCCAGAAGAAGACTACGCGTTACCGCTATTATGTCTGCGCGATTGCCCATCAGCGTGGCTGGAACAAATGTGCAACGCGCTCGGTATCGGCTCCTGAGCTCGAAGGAGCAGTAATCAACCAGCTTCGCCGCTTCGCCCGCGATCCAGCCGTACTTGCTGAAGTACTAAGACGGATCGCAGAATCCCGACAGCCCAACGAGCCGATGACCGATCCCGCCGAGATTCAGACGGCCTTGTTGAGATTCGATCCTCTGTGGGAACAGCTCACGACAGCGGAGCAGGAAACCTTCATTCGAACCCTGGTCCACCACGTGAAATACGAGGGGGCTACCGGTGAAGTCACGATCGGCTTCCACAGCAATGGCATCCGGCACCTTTGCAGCCCGACAGTGGAGTCAAGCGAATGACTGCCGGCTCGCCACTGGAGGTTCGCTTTAGTCTGCGCACGAAATTGCGCCCGGCCAGCGAAAGGACCGAACAGATCCCCGCACGCACCATCGGACGACTGCCGCGAATCACCCAAGTACTCGCACTGGCGATCCATCTGGAAGAATGATCCGGCGAGGTGAGGCCAAAGACTACGCCGACCTCGCACGTTTGACCTGTTTGTGTCGTGAGCGAATCAGCCAGATCGTTCGGCTGAACTACCTCGCGCCCGACATCCAGGTTGAGCTTTTGTACCTCGCTCCGACAACCGTCGGTCGCTTTCCCATTAGCGAAACAGCCCTGCGCAAGATCGCGAGCCTCCTCTCCTGGGCCGACCAGCGGCGCGAATGGAAAGCTCTCAAGCAGGGCATCGGCTGGCTGAGTGAGTAGCCCTGAGTACTCCGGGACGCTCGGCATATTGAGACCGGTTTCAGCACCATTGGTCTAAGCCCACGGGGAATCGAGGCTGTCGCATTCCGAACGGGCCGTTCAGGCCACCGAATGCGAGCCGCCATGTGGCTTTAGCCATGACCCGATTCTCAATGCCCGTATCACGCGTTTCCCGGGACTTAACCCTCGAACCCGCTAAACAGCGTCGACATTTCTTCTTCGAACCCGGTCATTTGACCAGTCGGGCATCTAGTGTGTGCGCTATCTCAATCGCTCGTACCGAACGGCGCCGTCAATAATCGTCGTGTCGATCTTCAGATCCTTTAGCCGGTCCCGAGCGATTGACAGTGGATCGTTTGACAGCACGACAAGGTCCGCCAGCTTCCCAAGCTCCAGCGTACCCCTGGTCTTCTCCTCGAAGCCGGCGTAGGCTCCGTAGGTCGACAAAATCCGCAATGCCTGGCTGACTGACACGGCTTCCTCGGGATGATAGGAGGTGCCGTTCTCGGTGGCGCGCGTGACGAACATCGCCAGCCGCGCGATCACATTCATCTGCCAAGAATACGAGCCGCCGGTGTCAGAGTTGCCGGGCGGCTGGAATCCCATGGCCAAGAGCGTGCGATACGGATAGAGCACGGCCCTGGAATCGCCCGACGGTCCGTATGGCAGGGCAGGCTCGGTCGGCACCGGGATTATGCCTAGCCGCTTCATGCGATCGAAGCGTGCTTGGTCGAGCACTCCGCCGATGTGCTCGATGCGGTGGCGCGGGTCGGGCCTGGGATCGGTTCTCAGGACGTATTCGAGTGCTTCCAGCGCCATGTCCTGTGCCGGTTCACCGATCGCGTGGAGCCAGAGCTGCCAGCCGGCGTGATGCAAACGCAGCGCCGTATTATTGAGCGTCGCTTGATCGCGCCGGATCAGGGGAACGCCGGCGCCCGCACCGTTGACGAACAGCTTGGCAGGACCGATGCGCAGCCAGTCGTCTCCAAAGCCGCTGTGAATCCCCATCTTCAGAAGCGATTCAAGATCTATCACCGGCTGCAGCGCGGGATAAATCATGTAGCCGATGTGAAGGCGAACAGGCAGCTTTCCCTCATCGTGCAGCTCCTGATACAAGCCATTCGCCGGCTGGGTCACGCTCAATTCATACACCGTGGTGACGCCTTGCTTCAGGAAATCCTCGGTCAGCGTCGTCTCTAGCGCGTGCTTCAGCTCGGCGCGCGGATAAGTAATCGGAAACAGCTCGAAGCACTCATACAACATGCCGGTTGGTTCCCCATCGTTGCCTCTTTCGATCTTGGCGCCAGGCGGATCGGGCGTGAGCTTGGTGATGTTAGCCATCGCAAGGGCCTTCCGGTTGGCAACATACTGATGCATGCCGTACTTTACGACCACCGGATGATTGGGAAACGCGGCGCTTAGTTCGGCCGCCGTCGGCGGCACCTGCGAGCCGAACGGACCCTCGCCCACCACCCACGTTCCAGGCGGCACCTGGGTAACGCGCTCGCGCAGCTTTTGCAGGATGGCCGCCGAGGAGTGCTCCGCGGGCAACGGCGGGCTATGCAGGTCGACCCAGAAGTTGCGAAATTCAGCTGTGCTCTCGACGTGGCTGTGCGAGTCGATGAAGCCTGGCGTCACGCCCCGGCCTTGCAACTGGATCACCCGCGTCTTCGGTCCCCGCAGGCGCTGTATCTCGGTGTCGGAACCGACCCCGACAATACGATTGCCGCGGACCGCGATTGCCTGCGTTATGCGATCGTCCGGGTCGAGCGTAATCACGCGGCCGTTGAGGAGCACTAGATCCGCTGGCGTAACGACGTCGGCCGATCCCTGCGCAGCGGCGTGCTCACTCTGCAGCACCAAGACGACCGTACAGACACTTACTGCAAACGCCGCAACGATCCACGTGTGATTCAACAGGGAAACGCCGTTGCTTCGAGATACCGCGCCTTCCATTCGAACTCCTGCACCTGTACGACGGATCCGGTCTGGCCGTCATTGATGTCCGGTGTCAGCATCGCAGCACTGTGATTGTCGGTGCCGATGCGGCCACGAAACTGGTTGCCCGGACTTGTTCATCGACTGAAGTATACACGGCCTCTGGTAACCGGAGTTGGCAGAACGGTGTTCGCGAGGGAAGTTAATGGTGCTAGCCAAAACACTTTCTTCCGTCCGTGTCCGTGGCGGAGCTCAGTGCGATGCCATATTGACAGTGAGAATCTTCGCCGGGACCGGATTCTCAATGTCCGCATCACGCGTTAGCCAGGATGTGAGGAAGCCTGCGGGGTAGAATTGTTCCAATACCCCATGCCCCTCTCTGTAGGTGACCGTCTGGGACCCTACGAGATCCTTGCGCCGCTTGGTGCGGGCGGCATGGGCGAAGTCTATCGCGCACGCGATACCAAACTAGACCGCGACGTAGCGATCAAGGTTCTTCCTCCTGCTCTAGCGCAGGACCTCGAACGTCTCGCACGGTTCGAACGTGAGGCCAAAGTTCTCGCGTCGCTCAACCACCCCAACATCGCGCAGATTTACGGCATCGAAGATCGAGCGCTAGTTATGGAGTTGGTTGCGGGAGAGACCCTTAAAGGGCCGCTCCCGCTGGAAACAGCGTTCAACTACGCCAAACAGATCGCCGACGCACTCGAAGCCGCGCATGACAAAGGCATCGTCCATCGCGACTTGAAACCGGCAAATATCATGATCACGCCCGCCGGTGTGATCAAGGTGCTCGACTTCGGGCTGGCGGCAATATCGCAAACCTCAGCCGGCGACCCGTCGAATCCCGCCAATTCCCCGACGCTCACCATCTCTCCGACTCGCGCCGGAATGATCCTGGGCACTGCGGCCTACATGAGTCCCGAGCAGGCTCGCGGCAAAGCACTGGACAAGCGTGCGGACATCTGGGCCTTCGGCGTGGTGCTGTACGAGATACTGACGGGCAAACGATTGTTCGAAGGCGAGACGATTTCCGACACATTGGCTGCGGTGCTGAAGACGGAGCCGGATCTTATGCAAGTTCCGGCGCAAGCGCAGAAGCTTCTGCGGCGGTGCCTCGAAAAAGACCCGAAGCGCCGTCTGCGCGACATCGGCGAAGCACGGTTTTTGTTGGAAGAGACGCTACCGCAAGCCATGCTGGCGCCCAGTACGAGCCTATGGTGGAAGATCTCCGCAGGGGCGCTGGCAGTTATTGCCGCCATCGCACTGGCGTTTCTCTGGCGTTCGACGCGGCCTGTCAGCCAACCACTGGTTAAGCTGAGCGTGGAGTTGCCGGAGCTTGCACTAGCCCCGCTAAACTCGGCGACTCCAGGCAGCAGCGTTGCCATATCGCCGGACGGGAGGCGCTTGGTGTACACAGGTCGTGGCACTGATGGCATGTTCCGGCTCTATACCCGCACCCTTGACCAGGAGCAGGTTGCGCCGCTGGCGGGGACCGAAGGCGCCTACGGTCCGTTCTTCTCTCCAGACGGCCACGCTGTCGGGTTTTTCGCCGGAGGCAAGTTGAAGCAGACTTCAGTGGAGCGGGGCGTTGCGGTGGCCTTGTGCGATGCATCACAGGGCCTCGGAGGGAGTTGGGGCGAGGACGGCAACATCATCGCGGCGCTAAATAGTTTTGGCAGTATTCTCTCGCGAGTACCCTCGGGTGGTGGCACGGTGCAGCCGGTGACCGAGTTGAAGCCGGAGAGGAAGGAATCCGGGCACACCTGGCCACAAGTACTGCCCGGAGCGCAGGCGGTCTTGTTTACGGCGCTACCGCCTATACAGGTATTTGAAGAGGCCACCATCGTGGCGCAGTCGCTACGGACGGGCGAGAGAAAGACCCTCATGCGCGGCGGTTACTACGGCCGCTACCTACCGAGTGGGCATCTATTGTACGTGCACCAGGGGACGCTGTATTCGGCGCCCATGGATGTGAAGCGGTTGGAGTTGACCGGGCCGGCGGCGCCGGTAGTCGAAGATGTGATGAGCAGTGCGGGTACCGGATTCGCAGAAGTAGATTTTTCGCGGAGCGGAACGCTGATTTACGTTCGGGGGAAAGCCGCGAGGCAAACATTGGTGTGGCTAGACAGCACCGGCCAGACGCAACCGCTCCGTGCCACGGCAGCGGATTATGCCCCCATCGTTCGTTTCTCACCGGAAGGAAGGCGTCTGGCCTTGGGCCTCGTGGAAGGTGGCAATGCGAACGTATGGGTGCACAACTGGGAACAGGACACCATGACCCGTCTGACCTTTACGCCCGGCTTTGACGAATACCCGGTGTGGAGCCCGGACGGCAAGCACATCGTCTTCGGTTCTACGAGAAATGGGGGTGCGGACAACTTGTACTGGGTGCGGGCGGATGGCGCAGGGGAAGCGGTACGGCTGACCGAAAGCAAGAATCTTCAGGGCCCGACGTCGTTCTCGCCCGATGGCAAACTGCTGGCCTTCAGCGAAGTGACTACACAGACGGGCTTCGATCTTTGGACGCTGCCCCTGGAGGGCGTGGAGAGCGACCATCCGAAGCCAGGCAAACCCGAGCCTTTCCTCGTGACGCCGTTCAACGAACTAGCGCCAATGATCTCCCCCGATGGCCGCTGGCTGGCCTACCAATCCAACGAGTCAGGGGGCGATGAAGTCTATGTGCGGTCCTTTCCAGGACCAGGCGGAAAGTGGCAGATCTCGATCGGAGGCGGGGAATGGCCAGTCTGGTCGAAGAAGGGACAGGAATTGTTCTACCGAAGCAGCGAGGGCATTATGGTGCTGAGCTACACCACGAATGGCGACGCGTTTGTTCCGAGCAAACCGCGGCTGTGGGCTGCCAAGAAGGATCTGGGTACCTACTTCGATCTGGCGCCGGACGGCAAGCGCTTCGCAGTCGTACAACCAGAGGCATCGGAGCAAAAAGGTCCTCAGCACTTGACGTTCCTGCTGAATTTCTTCGACGAACTGCGCCGCCGCGCGCCGACGGGTAAGTGATCCGGGATTGATTCTCAAACCCTGTATCGTCGCCGATACAGACAGTGAGAATCTTTGGTCGGAAGGATTCTCAATGGAAGCATAGGGCGTGATACGGGATCTGAAGCGCGTGATCCGGGACTTGGCTCTCGAACGCCCTAAAACAGTGCATACGGTAAGATTGTTCAAACCGCCATGCCCCTATCCTGGCACGCGTTTGGGCCCCTACAAAATCCTTGCGTCAATTGGTGCGGGGGGCATGGGCGAGGTGTACAACGCCCTCGATGCACCGCGCAAGCGGCGTTGCCCGTCTAGGGTCCAATCTGGAAAATTGCGCTAACTTTATTGCAACAATGCAGTAATATTGGTTGGTATCCCTCGGGACGGTTAGTATGACTCCGGAACGCTGGAGGCAGATCGAGGAACTGTATCACGCTGCCCGCGAGCGCGGGCCCGAAGAGCGGAAGGCCCTGCTGGCCCAAGCGTGCCGGGGCGATGCCGAACTGCGGGAGAAGGTTGAGTCGCTGCTGGCGCAAGAAGACCCAAACGGTAACAGCCTCCTCGGCCAACCTGGAAGTCTGATCGACGAGCCTACTCAAACGGTCGTCGAACCTGGTGCACAACTCGGGCCATACAAGATCGAAGCATTGATCGGCGCCGGAGGCATGGGCCAAGTTTATCGGGCGATTGACACTCGCCTCGGCCGCAAGGTCGCCATCAAAATCTGCGCTCAGCAGTTCAGTGGCCGCTTCGAGCGTGAAGCTCGGGCGATTTCCTCGCTGAACCATCCGAACATCTGCACGCTGTACGACGTGGGCCCCAATTATCTGGTGATGGAACTGGTAGAGGGCGAGACGCTGGCCGCTCGCCTACAAAAAGGACGCCAGCCGATGGTCACGGTGCTGCGCTATGCCGCCGAAATCGCTGGCGCCCTAGCCGCCGCTCACGCGGTCGGCATCGTTCACCGCGACCTGAAACCCCAAAATATCATGATCGCGAAATCCGGAGCCAAGGTTCTGGACTTCGGGCTGGCGAAATCGCCGCAATACCAGGCTCTCACCGCAAGCCGTGTTGTGATGGGCACGCCCGCCTACATGGCGCCGGAGCAGCTGGAAGGAAAAGAGTGCGACGCTCGCAGTGATATTTACGCGCTGGGGCTGGTGCTACACGAGATGGCGGTTGGAAAGAGGTTGCCACAGGGACAACCTCCTTTGATGGGAGGGCTCCCGCCTCAGTTTGCGCATGTGATCGAGCGTTGCCTGCAGGCCGAGCCCGAAAATCGCTGGCAATCGGCTTCCGACGTGAAATGGGAGCTGGAATGGGCGGCCGAGACTCAGGTTACGACGCAGGCAACAGAATCTCGCAAAGGGCGGCCGCGCTGGATCTGGGGAGTCGCCGTTAGCATGCTTTTGCTCGGACTCTGGCTCGGCTGGACGATAGCGCATCTGCGGCACCCTGTGGCGGGGACGCGCACAGCGGAGCAACCCCTGGTGCGCCTCGACGTCGCCCTCGGCCCGGGCGTGTCGCTCGGACGACAGGCGGGGGTAATCCTTTCGCCCGACGGCACCCGACTGGTGTATGCGTCTCAAAATCGACTCTTCACCCTGCGGCTCGATCAGCCCAAGACCATTGAACTGGCTGGCACGGAAGGAGCGTTTGCTCCCTTCTTTTCTCCAGATGGGCAGTGGGTTGCATTCTTCGCACGAGGAAAACTAACTAAAGTTTCCGTGGAAGGCGGCACGCCCATCGTCTTGTGCGACGCCGTCCAAGGTCGCGGTGGCAGTTGGGGCGAGGACGGCAACATTGTTGCGGCCCTCAATGCGGGCGACGCCCTGTCGCGGATTCCCTCCTCCGGCGGCACGCCCACGCCGGTGACGGAACTGGCGCGAGGGGAATTCACGCATCGCTGGCCGCAAATCCTGCCGGGAGGCAAGGCGGTGATGTTCACCGCGAACACCAACTCTGGTTGGTGGATTCGATGGGGCCAAAATCGACGTCATGTCGTTCAAGGATCGGCGTCGGAAAACGCTGCAGCAGGGCGGCACTTTCGGCCGGTATCTTCCCACGTCAAATGGGACCGGCCACCTGGTTTACATCAACAAGGGAACCCTGTTTGCCGTGCCTTTGGACCCGGACAAGTTGGAGGTGCGCGGCACGCCCACTCCGCTGTTACCGGAGGTCGCCTACAACGCCGCAACTGGGTTCTCGCAGCTCGATTTCTCGCGAACCGGAACGCTGGTGTACCAAAGCGGCGGAGCAGCCGGACTGTTCACCGTCCAATGGATGGATGCGGCGGGCAAGACGCAACCGCTCCTATCAAAAACCGGCTTCGTTGGGCACCCCAGCCTGTCGCCGGATGGGCAGCGACTGGCACTGACGATCACGGAAAGATCGACGGACGTCTGGGTTTACGACTGGCACCGGGACACCATGACGCGCCTGACCTTCGGCGGCGGATCTAACGACTTTCCAGTCTGAGTCCCGACGGCCGCTACGTCGCGTTCCAAGCGCAGGTAGGCATTTCCTGGACCCGAGCCAACGGGTCGGGCAAGCCTCAACCATTGACCCAGAGCAAGAATCCGCAGTTGCCGTCGTCCTTCATGCCTGACGGCAAGCGGCTCGCGTATGTCGAGGTGAACCCCGGAACCGCGAATGACCTCTGGACCGTGCCCTTGGAAACCGACAGCGCGGGGCTGAGGGCGGGGAAACCGGAGGTCTTCCTGGACACACCGTCCGACGAGCGGGACCCTTCCTTCTCTCCCGACGGGCGGTGGCTGGCCTATTCGTCGAACGAGTCGGGGACTCTCCAGGTATTTGTGCGGGCCTTCCCGGATACAGGCGGCAAGTGGCAGATCTCGAACAGCGGCGGTGTGTATCCAGTGTGGGCGCGCAACGAGCGCGAGCTCTTTTTCGAGACCCTGGACCAAAGGATTATGGTGTCAGCCTACAGGGTGAAGGGCGATTCGTTCGTGGCCGAAAAGCCGCGGATCTGGTCCGAGAAGCGGCTCGCGGGGGTTGCCAGTGCGGTCAGCAACTTTGATCTTGCGCCGGACGGCAAACGCGTCGCCACGCTCGTGGAGGTCGAGGAGCCAGAGAAGAAGACGGAAAACCAAGTGATCTTTTTGCAGAATTTCTTCGACGAAGTCCGGCGGCGCGCGCCGACGAGTAAATGATCCCTTTGGCGGGCTCGACTAGTTAAGTCCTGGTTTGTCCCCGATACGGCAAGTGAGAGGGAATAATCGCGTTGGATTGACGAAACACTAAACTGGTTATTTGAGCAACGCGGCAGGGGAGTCCGGGGTAGTGGCCGTTCTCGCCGAGAAGCCTTCGGTCGCGCGTGACATCGCGACGGTCCTAGGAGCAACAAGCAGAGGCGACGGCTACTTACATGGCCATGGCTACGTGGTTACGTGGGCCATTGGGCATCTTGCGTCGCTCGCACAGCCGCATGAGATTCATCCGCAGTGGAAGGTCTGGCGGCGCGAGACCCTGCCGATGTTGCCGGAGGTATGGCCTCTGGTCGTGTACGAAAAGACCAAAGATCAGTTTGAGGTAGTCCGAAAGATTCTGTCTTCGTCCCGCGTGGGGCGCGTGATCTGCGCGACGGATGCCGGGCGTGAAGGCGAGCTGATTTTCCGCTACATCTATGAAGCGGCGGGGTGCTCGAAGCCCATAAGCCGGCTGTGGATCTCCTCTCTTACGCCGGAGGCTATCAGGAAGGGTTTCGACGCCATTAAGCCTGGCAAGGATTACGAGCCGCTGGCGGATGCAGCACGGGGCCGCAGCCGGGCCGACTGGCTGGTGGGCATGAATCTTTCGCGTGCCTACACGCTGACTTATGGCGATGAACTGAGCGTGGGACGTGTGCAGACGCCGACGCTCGCCATAGTGGTGGAGCGTGAACTGGCGGTGCGGCGCTTCGTGCCGGAAGATTATCTGGAATTGATAGCCACGTTTCGGCCCTCGGCGCGACCGGATGCCGAGGCTTATAAGGGCACCTGGGTCCGCGATGTGGAGGAGATCCAGAAATCCTCCCGACTTACGCCGGATGGTGTGGAAGCCGGTCAGATTGCGGCGCGCGCAAAGACCGGGGTTGCTGCCATTGAATCGGTGAAGGCCGAGACGCAGCGGATGGGACCGCCGCTTTTGTACGACCTGACCGAGTTGCAGCGGCATGCGAACCGGCTCTTCGGGCTCAGTGCTCAGCACACGCTCGACACAGCGCAGGGTCTTTATGAGCGGCACAAACTGATCAGTTATCCCCGGACGGACAGCCGGCATCTTTCGCAGGATGTCGCGGTGACGTTGTCTCGGATCGTGCAGACGGTAGCGGGCCCCTATCGGCATCAGTTGGCTCCTGGTACTGGTGAGAAGCCGCTGGGGCGCAGGTACGTGGATGATGCGAAGGTCAGCGACCACCACGCGATTATCCCCACGGTCACTTCGCCGGACCGGGTGGATCTGTCTGCAGATGAGCGAAAGATTTACGACCTGGTGTGTCGCCGATTGCTGACCTGCTGGCATGAAGATTATGTCTGGTCGGTGACGACGGTGATTACAGCGATAACGAATGCCGCGGTGATAGACCGCTACCACTCTTCGGGTAAGGCGATTCAGCAGGTTGGTTGGAAAGTGCTGGACTTCCACACCGAGAAGACGAAAGTGATTAACCGGAAGGCGAAAGCTGGCGAGGAAAGTTCGGAAGAGGAGCAACAGGCTTTGCCTGCCGGACTCGCACGCGGGCAGGCCCAGGATGTGCTGGAAGCCGAGGCGATCGGGAAGAAGACGCGGGCACCGAAGCGATTCACTGAGGCCACGCTGCTGACTGCGATGGAGACGGCAGGGAAGACGCTCGATGAAAAAGAGCTTTCTGACGCCATGAAGGAAACCGGGTTGGGCACGCCGGCCACGCGCGCTTCAATCATCGAGGTGCTGCTGAAACGGGAATACATTGTGCGCAACGCAAGGAATCTGGAAGCGACGGACAAGGGCATCCGTTTGATTGAGGTGGTGCATCCGGAAGTGAAGAGCCCAGCGATGACGGGGCAATGGGAAGCCTATCTGAAACGGATAGAGCGTGGCGAAGGGAAATTGGAGCCATTTCTCGCGGGAATCGAAGATTACGTGCGGCAGGTCGTGGAAAAAGTGGGGCAGACCCCAGCAAGCGCAAAGGCCGTAGGAGCGGCGGTGGGAGGGAATCCCCAGGGAGTCCCGGATCGTGAAGAGCCCCGCGCCGTTGTAACGCCAGTGAAAGGCGATTCGCTCGATCATATTTTAAAAACCGCCTTTGGATTCTCCTCGTTCCGTCCGAATCAGGAAGTCGTCTGCCGGGCAGCGATCGAAGGCAAAGATGTCCTGCTCGTTATGCCAACGGGGTCAGGAAAATCTCTGTGCTACCAATTGCCAGGGTTAGCCCGCGGGGGAACAACGCTCGTGATCAGTCCGCTGATCGCATTGATGGAGGATCAGGTCGCCAAACTAAAAGAACTGGGGTTTGCCGTCGACCGCATTCATTCGGGCCGGGACCGCGGGGCATCTCGCCAAGCTTGTGTCGACTATCTCAACGGCAAATTGCAATTTCTCTTTATCGCACCCGAGCGCCTCCGAGTGGCCGGTTTCCCCGAGATGCTCGCGAAACGCAAGCCTTCGCTGATTGCCATCGATGAAGCACACTGCATCTCGCAGTGGGGGCACGACTTTCGCCCGGATTACCGCATGCTTGGTCAGTATCTGCCGTCGTTGCGCCCGGCGCCCGTAATTGCACTGACCGCAACGGCAACTCCGCTCGTTCAGGACGATATCGGGGAACAGTTGGGGCTCGCACATTCGGAGCGGTTTATTCATGGGTTTCGACGATCGAATATCGCCATCGAGGTGGTCGAGATCACACCCTCGGAACGGGCTGAACTCGCCTGTGAATTATTGGTCAATGCCCGGCATAGGCCAGGCATCATCTACACGCCAACGAGAAAGCAGGCGAGTACCTTGGCCGAGGAACTTGGTCGTCTCGTCCCCACCGCGGCATATCACGCGGGCCTCGATGCCGAACATCGGAAACGGGTCCAGGAAGAATTTCTGGAGGGCAAAATCGAGGTCATGGTCGCGACGATTGCCTTTGGAATGGGAATTGATAAGTCCGATATCCGTACAGTCATCCACACGGCCTTGCCGGGGAGCCTGGAGGCGTACTACCAGGAGATTGGTCGCGCGGGCCGCGACGGAAAACCAAGCCGGGCGGTCCTCATGCATTCCTACGCCGATCGCTACACGCACGATTTCTTCTTCGAACGCGATTACCCGGATGTCGCGGTATTGGACGGGATCTTCAAACAACTTCGCCCCGAGCTTCAAGACAAAGTGGCACTTCAAAAGCGACTTCGAATGAGTGAGGACGTATTCGAGAAAGCTCTCGAAAAGCTATGGATCCACGGCGGCGCCGTGATCGACTTTGCCGACAATGTCTGCCGCGGCGAGCCTAATTGGCGAAAACCCTATATCTCCCATGGCGAACAGAAGCGGGCGCAGATCGACCAGGTGATCCGTTATGCCGAGAGTAACCAATGCCGAATGTCCACGCTGGTTCGGCACTTCGGCGATCTCGCTGATGGAGAGACACCGTGTGGGATTTGCGATTTCTGCGCTCCGGCGCAGTCGGTCGCACAACAGTTCCGGACCGCCACCGAGGCCGAACGCGTAGTACTTCTCCGGGTGATCGCGGCGCTGCGCGCGGGCGATGGGAAATCGACAGGCAAGCTGCACAGCCAGTTGTGTCCGGGCGAGGCGATGAGCCGCGACTCTTTCGAAGAGGTGCTGGGAGCGATGGCGCGCGCGGGACTGGTACGCCTTTCGGATGCCGTGTTTGAAAAGGACGGCAAGCAGATCCCGTATCGCAGAGTGAACCTTACGCGCCTGGGTCACTCGTTAGAAGAGCAGACGCCCATCGAGTTCGTCATGAAGGTCGCGATGCCGACGTCCGCAGAGCGCAAAGGCAAGAAGAGAGCAATCGCGCCGACAAAACGAAAGCGCCAAACGAAACTGGAGAAGGGCAGGCGGCAAAAGCCCGCGGCAGCGGCCATTCACTCCGGATCGGATTCCCGAGTCGAAGGGGCTTTGCGCGAATGGCGTATGTCCGAAGCCCGACGGCGCCGGTTACCAGCATTTCGAATTTTCGGCGACAAGACCCTGGCAGCAATCGCCAGGCAACGCCCTCGAACGGCTCATGAACTACTCGCCATTTCGGGCATTGGAATCGCCACCGTCGAGAAGTACGGTCAGCAGATATACCGCCTGGTGAATGACAACAGCCGCTGAGATGCTCGCTCGCGACTACGTGTTCTTTCCTAAAGGCCAACCAGGATGTAAGCCGAGATCGTGCAGTGGCTCGCCGGCAACCTCCTGGTCGGATTCAGTGACCTGAGCCGAGCCATCCGCTGAGGCAGTTACGCATGTGCAATGGGTGCTGCCCTCTAAACCCCATCATTTGATTCCCTCTAGGTGGTGCCATTCGCTTTCAACAGGTGTCCCCAAAATAGCTATTCGCGCTGCCGCAGAACGTTGGCGATTGGGACATGACCGCGGACGGCAAGCGATTCCTGGCCTTTATGCCTCCCCAGCAAAAGACCGCGAATACGCCATCACCGTAATGCTGAACCTGGAGGCCGGGCTGAAGAAGTGAACGATCGACCCGGCTCGGAGGTTCCCAGGTCCTCAATTGTCCCCGATACTGACATCATTGGCCGGAAGAGGGCGTTTCGTTCGGCGGTCGAATCTCGGGGCGCGGCGCGCGCGGCCGATGCGACCGCGCCGTCCTGCAACAACGGCGGGATATAATGTGGCATGCGCTGCGCAGAGTGCGACCGGCTGTCTAGGGCTGAGGTCGAAGCTACCCGAAGTGCCGTCGCTGCCGAATCCCGACTGCAGGATTTTTACCCAGAACCGCCATTCGGTGAAACTGCTGCCAAGGAGTTAAGGCGTTGTCAGCGTGCCTCAGAAGACTCCCGCGAGGCAGTCAATCTGGCCCGGCGCATAAGGGTAGCCCACACTCAATCTCATTCCCTGACTATTGCACATTGATCACAGGAATTGCCGATAACAGCCGTTTGATCTGGTTGGCCAGATTGTGGACGGGTGTCCATACGGAGAGTGACAATCTCCAGCTGGGACCGGACTCTCAAAGCGCGCGAGCGCATAATACAGGATCTGTACAAGGCCCGCGACTAGAGGATTGTGAGCGCTGGGCTGCGGCGGCAACCAAGGCGATCGAAGAAGCCATGAATTTGCGAACGAGGGAACGCCGAACATGACCAAGTCTGAGCTGATCGAAGACGTTTCTCGCGCTGTGGAAATGACGTGGCAAGACTCCGAGGTGATCGTCGAGGCTATTTTCGACGGTGCGGTGCGCGCTCTACGTGGCGGGGATAAGATCGAGATTCGGGGTTTTGGAAGCTTCCGCACGCGCCAGCGGCAGCCGCGCGTAGGGCGTAATCCGAAAACGGGCGCGCGCGTGGAAGTTCCGGCCAAGCGCATTGCTTATTTCAAGCCCGGCAGGGAATTGAAGGATTTGGTGAATGCCGAGTCCAGCGGAGGGCAATCTGGCCCCCAGGAGGCAGCTCACCCATAATCCGTGGTTACTATCGGCCGATCGAGAACGCATCTTTCCCTGGACAAACGTCCGCGCGAGTGGCTGAATGCTGTTCCACTCCGCTGAACCCGAACAGATGGCACGAGAGAGACCGCTAGACCTCGCCCTTTCCCGATTCGGTGACAATTTGGCGCCCTTTTGTGTCAAAACTGCCCGCCCTGCGGTCGTTCGAGCGCCACTCGGAACCGCCCCGACCTCCATATTTGGCATAGATATTGACCGGTCAACCGATTGGAAGCTGGCGTGCTCCGTTGATGCCAAAGCGAGTGGGGTCGATGAACCTGAAAATCGAACAAAGAGAACGACAGAGAGTCGTCATACTTGACCTGAAAGGCTGGTTGGTTCTGGGCGAAGAAGACCTCTCTCTGCTTCGAAGGCTTCTATTCCTCCTAGACTCTCGACACCGCCAAGTCATCCTGAACCTCAAGGAGGTCTCCAACATTGATGAGAGCGGACTCGACACCGTCGCCTTCTGCGCCACGCGCTTTCACGACGTCGGGGGCCGGCTGGTGCTTCTTGACCTCGGCCAATCACATGCTAAAGTTGCTGACATCTCAAAACTCAGCACTGGCTTGGAGACCTATCAGGAAGAGACCGAGGCGGTGAACAGCTTTTTCCCCGACCGCGTTGTTCCGCGATATGACATCCTTGAATTCGTCAACGCGCAGAAGCAATCCGGGAATCGAAAATCCTCAAGCGTGGAATGTCTGAGTTAGAATCCGGGGGCCGCCCGCCGCGCTTGGCACGCCTGGTGGCGGTCGCCGCAAGCTCGAAGCTCTGGTTCGCTCGGTGGGCAGCGCTTCCTGGTGAACGTCCAGAACCTACACGGTCTGAATTCTCTTGAATTCAGCTCGGCTCATTCCGTAACATGTCACCGATGAAAACAGTTGGCTACGTTCGCGTTTCCACAGACAAGCAAGCGGACAGGGGCGTGTCCCTCGACGCCCAGGCGGAGAAGATCAGGGCGATGGCCGTGGTCCACAACGCTGAGTTGGTTGGCATCATCGTCGACGGGGGTGAGTCCGCCAAGAGCTTGAACCGGCCCGGCATGGCGCGTTTGCTGGCACTCGTTGACGCGGGCGAAGTGGATACGGTCATCATTGCGAAGCTCGACCGGCTCACCCGGAGTGTGAAGGATTTGTGCACGCTGCTGGAGAGATTCACTCGGCGCGGCGTGGCCCTAGTGTCGGTAGCGGAGACGCTGGATACTGGTTCTGCCGCCGGACGCCTGGTGTTGAACATCATGACGGCTGTCAGCCAGTGGGAACGCGAGGCGATCGGCGAACGCACGCGGGATGCCATGAGCCACAAGCGGAGCAACGGAGAGCGTGTTGGCAACATCCAGTTCGGATACCGGCTCTGCGCCGACGGGAAGCACGTCGAACCCGATCCGGCCGAACAGTCCGTGTTGAACGAGATCCACCACTTGCGCCAAGGCGGCCACACGATGCGAGGAATTGCGGCAACCCCGAACCACCGGACACTCCACACGCGGCGAGGCTCCGCGTGGCGGCTTGAGCACGTGGCGAGAATCATCAAGCAGGGCGTCGGCGCGTGTTGAACGCGGAAATCGTCGGATAGGGTTTTGCCGAGAGCCTCGCGTTTTGGCGTCTCTTAGAAACCGCCACACATCAAGCAGTTACGGCGTGCTTCGGTACCGAACGTGTACCTTTTCGGTACCTTTTTCACAAAAAACGCGCCCGAATCGTTCGTTTTCACCTTCGCCTGAAAGCCCCCTCGCTGAACGGCGCGGCACGCCCCCTGGCGGAATGTCCTGGGGGAATATGGCCACCCAGTCGCAAGTGACGCGCCCGAGGGCGCTTTCCGCGCCGAAAAACGCGCGTCTCGCAAGCGTGAGGGGGGCTTCGTGGAGAGACGTGAAAGGGCGATTCGGGCTTGTTTTTCGTCGAAAAGGTACCGAAAAGGTACAGGTAGATACCGAAGCAGGCTGTAACTGTTTGAGGTGTGGTGGTTTCTAAGGGACGCCAAAACAGGAGGCTCTTGGCAAAACCCCTACTCGACGATTCCGGCGTTCAACCTGCGCCGACGCCCTGGTTGACGATTCGCGCCACTGATTCCAGGCGCCACGCGGAACCTCGACGAGTGCGGAGAGCGCGACGGTTTAGCACTGCGGCAATCCCCCTTAGGGTGTACCCGCTCTGGCGTAGACGGCTGATTTCGTCCAGCACGGACTGTTCGGCCGGATCGGGCTCGACGTGCTTCCCGTCGGCGCAGAGCCGGTAGCCGAACTGGATGTTGCCAACGCGCTCTCCGTTGCTCCGCTTGTGGCTCATGGCATCCCGCGTGCGTTCGCCGATTGCTTCCGGGAGCCCATCCAAGATTCAAATACATTTCGAACTCGACCTCTGCTCCGTAGCGCGGGTGATAGCGGTAGCAGATCTTGGCGGAAACGAAATTGTGAGTACCTTGATGACGCCGTGCGGCACTGCTTTACAATCCAAGCTTCCCCTGCGCTATTCTCGCGGAACAAACCCGCATCACGAATCTACCTACGAACCATCTGCGCACTCCGGGCGCCATGATTGGCACCAAATGCGACCCATTCGCCCCGTGCGACTCCCTACGATTCGCGCTTGACCGCGTTTTAGGCGCGTCGGGTCGAGGCGGGCGGAACGAGTAACCTGCGACTCAGACATCCTGATATTGTTCGCTTTCATTGAGATCATTAGAGGTGAACATCGAGAATTGCGACCGAACGAAAGAAGGTTATTTTTTCACTTTCTCCAATTCGCGGCTTTCGTCGACCACTTCGTCCAGTTCTGAATCAGGGCGCTCGCCGAGTTCGCTCTCCCGAATTCGATCGGCGCGTGAAGCCCGCTCGCGGGCAAATTCCAGTTTGGCAACCGTATCCGGCGCTCCCACGCCGGGACGAATCTCGCGGATTGGAACTGGAGGCTCCGGAGCGGTTCCTCTTCCGACGCGCGTGGAGAGTCCGGGACGGACGAGGACCGAAGAGCCGGAAATTCCCGAAGCCGCCACTTCGACGAGCCCGTCGAAGACGTCCACTTCGCTGACTCCTCGTGCGTTCACTTCGACGTCAAAGCGTGTGCCCCGGACCGCGATTACGGCACTCGGTGTACCCATCTGGAACGGTGGCGCTCCACCCGTGCGTTTGCGGATATACGCATGTATTTGCCCCAAAAGTACGTCAAGAGAGTCCCAGACGCCAGGAGCGGGTTTTCTCACTACCAGACGGGTGTGGGGTTGTATCAGTATTTCGCTTTCGTCGGCGCGCAAGACCAGCACCAACCGCCCGTCTCCGGTGTCTAGCACTGTATCTTCCGGCAGCACCTGCCCCCGCCTCGGCGGTGACATGCGCGTTCCCGGCAATTGCATATGAACCTCGCCCTTCCATTCGGAGACGATCGCACCGGCGAACGGCGCTGGGGGGAGGACTTGGGCTCGCGCGACGCTCAAAAAAAGCGGCCCCCAGAGGGCGAGGGCCGCAACTGCCGCCCAGGGACAAGAAACACCCGAGCGTCGCAAAAGGGGAACCCGCAAACTCGAGGGAATGAGTCTGCGAGTTCCTGTCACCGTGTTCTCCCGAAGGAACAACACATCAACCTCCAACGATGATAGCGACGATCTTTCCGTTACAAGCGTTGACCTTCACCTCGTCCTCACCGCCATTGTTGAGGAGTATATCGAAGGACCAGTCGGGAGGAACGTCGCTCTTCTCCAGGACTGCTTGAATCACGGTTCCACCACCGACTGCAGCCAGGGCATTCTTCTGCGCAACCGATTCGCTGATGAACTTACATGAAGCCGCAGTCGATGGCTGCGTCACGATCTTAAGGATCGCGCCGCTATTGGCGTCCACCGATACTTCGTGCTCAGCCTCGTTTCCCGTGATGTCAACCGAATAAATCTTGTTCCCGTTTTCGGTTTTCAGCACGGTCTGCACAATGGCTCCACCGCCCACGGCATTCAGGGCCTCCTGCTCTGCCTGGCTTTTCGAGATGAACCCGAGGTTAGGACTTGCCAACGGTTGAACGATGATCTTAAGGATGGCGCCGGTGTACGCACCCACCCAAACTTCGTATTCGTGAGTCGAGCCGACAATGTCAACCGACCAGGTTCGCTTGCCTAGATTTGTGTCGAGGACAGCTTGAATAACGGTTCCGCCACCTACCGCCGCCAGTGCATCTTGCTCCGCTTTCTGCTTCGAGATCAGACCTGACGCGCTAGCCGCCACAGATCCAACGAGCAGAACAAGAGCCAAAAACAGAGAGCTTCTCATGTGTGTTTTCTCCTTGGGAGTCAGATTTCTAAGAGTCAATGTGAATCCGACTCGCACCATGGGAAAAGCAGGTGAAATGCCGAAGCAAAGGGACATGAATCTATTGCTTTTTGCATTTGTGATTCCGGGTCCGGTTGGGGTCATGGGCCCCATCTTCGGACCCACCTACGGCGTGGCCAGTCCTCAACGTTTGGCCGTCCCGCGGAGAGCATGTGTTGCGATCACCAGACCAAGTGGCGGCCGGGAAAAGCACTCGTACTCGGATCACAGCCCCATCGCTAGAAGCCTCAATCGTGCCGCGATGCTCCTCGACAATGCGCTTCACAAACGTAAGTCCTAATCCCCATCCGGGAGTGGATTCGCCTGTCGCTCGGGCACGGTAGAAGGGCTCGAAGAGGTGGGCAAGATCCTCCGGTGGAATCGGTGAACCGGCATTACAGACTTCGAAGATCACGTTCGCCTCGGTTCCTGTCACCCGCAGATTGACTTCGCTACCCGCGGGACTGTACTTCACCGCGTTGTTCAAGAGATTGAGTATTACGCCCGTCAGCATTGGGGGGTCGCCTTCCAGGGACGGCAACGCCGGATCCATTTGGATTTGAATCTGGATCTCGGCTGCTTCGGCAATGGGGGACATCACTCGCTGGAGTTGCGAGATCATCTCTGGGATTGAGATCGGCTCTCTCCGTAACGAGCGGGCTCCTGCGTCGAAGCGCAACACGTCGAGGTATGTGTTGATCAGTGAAACCAGCCGCTGCGACTCGCGGAAAATGGTTAACGCCGCGTCGGGCGAGCTACTGGCTTGCGGATATCGCAGCAGGAATTCGGCGAAGCCTTGGATCGATACCAACGGCGTCCGCAGTTCGTGGGTTACAAAGCGCAGTGCTTCGGCCCGCGCCTGATCTCGCTCCAGCCTGGAGGTGAGATCGGTCACGACGACCATCCACTGCGCCGTCTCGTCGCCGGAGGTCGAGGAAAGCCTCACTCCACGCACCTGCCAGAAGCCTCCTCCAAGGTACACCTCACTCTCCCGCGGAAGCCCCGCGTTACCGAGTCGATCTTGTATGTTCGACCAAGTCGGGTGGCCAAGGAGGCGGCCGAATTCGACCAGGTCTACTCTAGGGTCCCACCCTTGCTTCCGACAAAAGTCCTCCCAGAATCGGTTGCGAAACAGAGTTTTCCCGTTCGGTGCGAACACCGCCAAACCCTCCTGCATGGACTCCAACAGATGCTGGCGAAACGCGTAGAGCGAGGCGAGTTCCGACTGCAGTTCGTTGACACGATCCATTCGCGATTGCAGATCGCCAGTTGGTTCGCGATCCGTCTGATCAGAATCGAAGCTGGCAAGCCCCACCGGGACTTCCTCTGAATGCAGCGCTTGCCGCAACTGTCGCAACCCGCGAGTCAACCCCCGGTTCACGACAACCAGATTCTCCAATTGCGCCAGCGGTAACGCCAGGAGTCCCGCGCAGAGAACGGGACCAAATGCGACGATGCGATGGGCGTTCGCAAAGAGCCAAAGACCAGCCCCGTAGCTGACCAGGAGAAGGGCTGTTTGAAGCAACACTCCTTTCCAGCCGGGCCAATGCAAGACCAGCCAGGTAGAAATCAGAGAGAAGGCGACAAGGAATAGGACTTGCGGCAACGCACCGACATGCCGCAGACCCTGCCCTCTCAGCAGCCCGTCCACCAAATTCGCATGAATTTCCACTCCCGGCATCGGCATCTGGCCGCTCACCGGAGTTGGCAACCGGTCGCTAAGCTCAGTCGCACCGAAACCGATCAATACGGCTTTTCCCCGTAGGGCGGGTACCGGATGTTCATCCAGTAACTCCGCTGCGGAAACCACAACGAACGGCGGAATCTGCTGACCTGGGAAGTATTGGTCGCGAAAATCGATCGTCAGAAATTCCGGCGAGTAGGATTCCCAGCCCGCCGCTCCTCGGCGGCGCATGGGGCCGTCCACCCAAATCCTCTCTTTGCCCAGCCATAGCCCGCTAGAATCTTGCCCCACGACCGCGTGCTTCGCGACGCGTGAGACCTCCAAAGCCAGAGCCCAACGCGGACCCTCCGCACTCAACTCCCGCACCGGCACGCTGCGGCAGATGCCGTCCGCATCTTCGACCGCCTGCACGTGCCCGATTCCGGCGCTATTGGCGAGAAACATAGGCAAGGGATCTGCCCAAAGCCGTTGCGGAGGAGCGCCTACCTTCGCCACCAAGACAGCGTTCCCTGCTTCCCGAAAAGCCGCCGCGAGATCGTTGTCAGACTGGGCATCGCTCGCTTCGGAAAGCAATATGTCAAGACCGATCACTCCTGGCCGCTGCGCGGCGGTGACACGAACGAGTCGCGCCAGCAGCGACCTTGGCCAGGGCCATCTCCCATAGCGGCTGAGACTGAGATCGTCGATCAGAACCAGGGCGACAGAATTGGAGGTCGCCAGAGGCGTGCGAAGGCGGAAGCAGATGTCCCCTAGCCTCCGGCTGAGTTCTTCTACGGGGTATGTCGCGCTCAGCGCAGCCACCAAGCTCAACAGCAAGAGATTCAGAGAAAGCCAGGATTTAACCCGGTTTCGAGATCGCTCACCAATCTCAAACTGTACTTTCATCTGTCTGGGGCATCCAGATCAATTCCTAGACGCCGCGCCTTCTTGTAGAGCGACTTGCGTTCAATGCCGAGGATTCTTGCGGCGAGCGAACGGTTGCCTTCAGACTCGCGCAGGGCGCGAAAGATCTGCTGCCGTTCAGCCTCCCGCAAAGTCGAGCTTGAGCGTTGTGCATGCCCGGTGCTGAGAGCGCCGGCCGCGCGTGCCCGCTCTATGTCCTCCTGAGTAATTTCTCCTGTGGTGGACAAGATGGCAGCCCGCTCGATCAGGTTTTCCAACTCGCGAACGTTTCCTGGCCAATCCATGCGCTTCAGCACGCCGGTCGCTTCTTCACAAACTCTGACCTGTCGAGCGTTGCGTTCGTTGAACCGAGTCAGGAAGTGGCGGACCAGCAGCGGAATATCTTCCTGGCGCTCTTCCAAAGATGGAACGTGGATGGTGACCACGCTGAGGCGGTAGTACAGATCTTCGCGAAACTGCTTGGCGCGAATACGCTCGCCGATGTCGGCGTTCGTCGCAGCAAGAATCCGAGCATCCACATTCATGGAAACATTCGACCCTAGCCTGCGTACCTGCCTTTCCTGCAATACTCGCAGCAGCTTCACCTGGAACCCGGGCGTGGTTTCCGAGATCTCGTCGAGAAAGATTGTTCCACCATTCGAGTTCTCAAACAGGCCGTGGCGTGCGCTTTCGGCGCCGGTAAACGCTCCCTTTTCATGGCCGAAGAGTTCGCTTTCGAGCACGCTTTCAGCCAGAGCGCCGCAGTTGATGGCAGTCATCGGTTTACCGGCGCGGCGGCTGTGGGCATGAATGGCGCGCGCCACGCGCTCCTTACCGGAGCCACTAGCGCCCACGATTAGAACGGTGGCGTCGGTCGGGGCGACCCGCGCGATGGAACGATACACCTCCAGCATCTTCGGACTGCGGCCTACGATCGCCGTGCCAGAGAAGCCCTCCGGCTCCGCTTCATCAGCGACAGCCGTGTTGCGGCTCTCGCGGCGGTTTTCCAGTCGGCGGACAAGTCCTAACAGATCATCAATGCGTAGGGGCTTTCCTAGATATTCGACCGCACCGTCCTTCACGGACTGAGCCATCGTTTCCACGCTGGCGTGGGCCGTCATCATCACGCAATCGCAGTCGGGTTGCAATTTCTTGATGCGCCGTACGAATTCCAACCCGTTTGCAGCTCCGAGGTAAATATCAACCAGCGCCAATTGAATTTCCCGAAGATGCAAGAACTCCTCTGCTTCTTGCGGGTTGCGCGCGGCATCACAAGCGTAGCCTTCTGCGTTGAGCACAGAACATAGCCACTGACGTGTGGCCTTGTCGTCGTCAACGACCAGGATTTCCATAGGCATAGTCTCCACGCGAGACGTAGTTGTGAGCACGGGGCATACCAAATTCGGCCGAATCAAAAACGATACGTAAATGCGATTTGCCCTGCATCGGCACGAAACGCTCCGCTGTTTTGAACGAGATGATACCTGGAGTAGTCCAGCTCCAACGTCCACTTTCCCAGCAAGACCTCATTCCGAGTGTTGATTTCCCAAGCGGCGCGAAATCCGCTACCCGCGGCTATCGATTCAAGGCCGCTGCGCACAAGAAATTCTCCCCGATACCTGGTCCCCGGATGAAAAGAAACGCCAGCCATCGCCAAATGGCTCCGATAGCTGTACGGACTAAAGTAGCCGTGTTCAAGTTCCTGGTCGAAACTGTAGTGCCGATAGCGGTACCCCGTTTCTAAAGTCAGCCCCGACGCTACCCACTCCCGGACCAGTTCGGCGCTCTGGCGGCTGCCGGTGTTCTTATCGGAGTAGTGCTGCCGGGACCAGCGCGCGTTGATCTGCCAACGCCCCGGCGTCCAGCTGGCGAATGTCTCCCAACCTTGGGCAGTCAGTTTGCGCTCCGTGGCTTCAGCATCCGGGATGATGGGAACCCGCGAAAAGCCTGCGCTTAGTTGCACGTGCTGAATCGGTTGGAACGCCAACGATGTGTCGTATATCGCACGCGTCTCTTGATTGTTGAACAGCACGGCACCAGCTCCGGCCGAGAACAAGAGCCACTCGTGAGGTTTCCAGCGGAGCTCGTCACTGAAAGTCTGGACCACTTCGAAAGGATCGTCCACGCTGTGCTGTAACTGCTGCTCGACAAGCAACCGGTTGGTCAAGCCCGGACTTATACCCAATTCCACACGCTGCGAGGACCGCCAGGAATGATTTCCCGCGGAATCGTTGACGTAGTCGATTGTCGTTTCCACGAGATTCGGCCTACGGCCCACCTCACGTTCCTCACCACCCAAGACTGCGGTTTCGATTCTGTCCTTGTACTCCTGCAAACGCAGGCTGTTGGAATGAAATTTCAGACCCTCTTCCACCGCGGCCCTTGCTTCTGAGGACCGGCGTTGGTTCAACAGGTTGCTCGCCAGCCCGATCGAAGCCGCCTCGTCCGCCGGATTCGTGCTGAGTAGCTTCCGGTAGATCTCGTTGGAACGTTCGTAGCGGCGATTGTATCCGAGAACCCGCGCCAGCTCCAATTTGGCTAGCCGATTGTCTGGCTCAGTCGCGAGAATCTCGCTAAAGAGTTGGATGGCTCGACTGTCTGCTTCAGTGGAAATGTACACGCGTCCGAGTTCCAACCGCAGCCGATTGTCCTGGGGATGAGCTTTGAGTCCGTCTCGGAGGATGTGGACTGCTTGCCCGTAGTGACGGTCCAGCATCGCTTGCTGGCCAGCAGCGAGAACTTGCTGGATGGAATCCTCGTTGCCAGCCAACGCGATCGTGCCTTGTGCTGCAAAAATTCCCACTACAATCTCCGCACTCAAGAGCCGGTGGAGTCGATTCATGCTTTGGACCGTTCTCGCGTATCCTACCCTTCGATCGGATTACTGAACTGGGGCGCGACGGTCCTTGACGGCAAGATTTTGGCCAAATAACGTGTAGCGGTGGCAATGATTTCGAGCAACCGCTGTTGATTCCGCAGGGAAATCACGCAGCTCCTGCGTGATTTCGCTCAGGCGCAAGACCCAACTTGATCGCGCGGCTTCATTCCGGCAAGCCGTTTAGCGCGATGCTCTGCGTCGGAATTGCCAGCACTACATTTGTTTTGGCACGTTACGTGCCACGTCCGAAAGCGCCGCGACGGTCAGGAGCTTTTCGTTCAGGGCAACAGTCGCCAAGGACGACCAGGAGGGAGCTACGGGAGCTGTTCATCGTGGTAGCGGGAAATCGTTAGCCGTTCGGCCGTCGGCGTACGCGTCATTTCCGGCGCTATGGATTGGCGGAAGAGTTCCTGGAAAAGGGGGCGTCGGGCGCGTTAGACTGATTGAGCGGAAATGTCCCTCCTTTATAGCTATTGCCTTACCCTGTCGCTGGGCCTAGCGCTAGCCTCGGGGCAAATGAATACGGGGGAGATCTCGGGCAGCGTGCTGGATCCTTCGGGCAGCGCACTCCCGGGAGCAACTATCGTGGCCCTTCCCGGATCATTTTGTCGGGTATATAAAAAAGGAACCCAGCCTGCCAGTAACGTCCTCCGCAACGCGAAAGCCTCCGCGCCGGCCTAATCACCAAAGACTCTGCCTGCAATTTCTCCGAACCTGAGTGATGGATGTGACGACCACAACCTGGTCCGTGATCCGAGCGTGACCGGCATCTCGAGGCGAAGAAACTTAGTTTCGAGGAACCCTTCCGGGGCCACACATTCATTCCTGGTCACGTGTTGACAGTCAAGTTACTGAAGGCGCAGAAGATTACACAAGCTGATCGAATGAGTTCGAATCCATGTCGGCCCCCAGGAATATTAAGGAATCTTGAAAGAAAAAGTTGCAAAACGTCGCTCTTGGGGAGACATTCCAGAATTCACACTCTCCCATCTGCGGTTAATTAGCGTTGGGTATAGATCCGGGACGCGGCGGCCGATAGCGGGCGGCCGGTTTTGGAGGCTCTGCTGTTCGCCGGCATCGAAAACGCGCTGTACGTTTCCATCTGCAGCGGCCGCCAGTTCGCCCCATCTTCCTCGACGAAGAGCACAGGTTCGATTGCTTTGAGTTTCGCGTTTGTGGAACCTGAATCATGCACGGAATTGAGCCGCATTCGACCCACCTGAAGCCAGGTGGCATCGACTTCGTTCACGCCCCACTTCCAGGTCACCGGCAGCACGAACGTCACCGACACCCTGCAGCTCATTTCATAACTCGGGCACAGTTTGCCAAGTCTGCTTGCGGTAAAGTAGTTGGGAGGAGGCTTCATCCACGAGGTAAGTTAGATGGCGGGATATCACAAGGTCCAGCAGGGGGAACACATCGCGGGCATTGCCGCGATGTACGGATTCCCCAAGTATGCTCCCATCTGGAATCACCCAAACAACGCGAGCCTCCGGCAGACCCGTGACAATCCGAACGTGCTGCTTCCCGGAGACGAGCTATATGTACCCGATCCCCAGACGCAACAGTTCGACCGGCCGGTGGATCAAGAGCATACTTTTAAGCTCTCGGCCGACCCGTTGGAACTGTTGATCGTGCTGCACAATATTTATGGCAAACCGGTAGCCCAGCGCCCCTGTACGCTAACCCTCGGGCTGAATCAGTTCCAACTCACCAGCGATGCGAATGGCTTGATCCGCCACGGCATTCCCAAAAAAGCAGTGGACGCCAGCCTGACGGTCAAAGACCAGGTGACTGTGAAGGGAACTGACATTCCCATTGACCGGCATTTCCAACTCAAGATCGGGTACCTCGATCCGGTGGACCAGCCGAGCGGACAGCAGGCGAGGCTTGCCAATCTGGGCTACTACCGTGGACCGGCCGCGCCGCAGGATGCGGACGAGTTCCTCTCGGCGGTCGAGGAATTCCAATGTGACAACAATCTGACCGTGGACGGCATCTGTGGACCGCAGACGCAGGCGAAGCTGAAGTCCGTTCACGGCAGTTAGCACGAACGTCTTGTTGGGGATGCGGAGTCTCGCTCAGGCAGTTCCGAAATCAGGAGGAAGTTCGCCTCCCGGGTCGCGATGGAGGAACAACGTGTCGCCGCCGCGGGTAATGAAGAACGACGGCACGCGCGGGTTGTACGGCAGTTTGCTGGGATCCTGCTGCGGCCCTGACAGGCCGCCCGAATAGTATTTGTCGTAAACCGTGCCGGAAGCCCGCGCCGTCATTTCCTCCTTGGGGCCGTCCGCGGAGACCATGGGCGCCTCCTTGAGGACTCCCAACACGCGGACCACATGCTGCCCGCGCGCCGCCAGCAGGATACCGGCTTCCCGAATTTCGATGATGCTGGTCACGTGATAGGCCATCAGGGACACCCGCTTTCAGCCAGTCCTGCAGCGCTTTGGACTTGGACGGAGAAAGATCACGCGTGACGGGCATGTAGCCCGGGTGCTCCAGAGGGCGCAGCAGGGATTGGAGGATCGGGTCCTTCATCGCCTTTACCGCGCTCAGACTACTCAGGTCCACCTGCCCCTTCATGAACGGGAATAGGCGGGCGTATTGGTCCAATATCGGTTTCACCGTGGCGTAGGTGACCGACGCGGGCGCGGTGAATTTGTCGTACACGTGGATGCACACCACTCCCAGCAGATTAGAGGGTGCCACCGGACCATTAAAATAGTTGACCTTGTAAAGCTGTCCATCCACGGCTCCGCGAGGATTGCCCGGATCGCCCGCGGTGCAGGATACAGCACCAGCGCCCCCGCCGGCGGTCGTCACATCCGTCGGGACGGTCAGGCCGGCTGCCGGAGATCCGGTGCGAAGCAGATTCAGCTTGAGTCCGCTTTTGGGAGCGCCGAATTCCGTGGCGACCAGCGAGAAATCAGCGGTTTCGCCCGGCTCGATACGAAACACGTGCTCGGTGACGTCCACGTACAGGCCTTTTGGGCGCTCGCTCATCACCAGTTTGGGAGCGGGGCTGCTGACCATCAGTCCTAAGGCATTAGTCTGTAATTGCTTCACCTGGGCATCGGTCAGGGTCAGCTCTTCAACGCCCGCGGTCTGCAGATAGTGAGCCAGGCTGTAATCGAGTTTGCCGAGCGTCACCGACGGCGTAGGACTGGGCAGAACAATGACTGCCGTAAGGTCGCCCAAAGCCTGCCGCGCGCCGGCGGGCGACACTTCAGGGATGCAATTGCCCAAGTCGATGGTGAGCTTCTTTTTTCCGGGATTGAGTTTGAAAGGCCCATTGCCGAAGGCTCCGCTGCCAGCGTCGCTCATGCGGCGGGCCTGCAGGAAATGAACGCCCAGGTCAATGCCGCCATCCTCTCCGTCGGCAAATCCAAAGGGCCCGATGCTTCCGACGATTTTGCCGAAGGTGAAGGTAGCGCTGGCAGGGTTGGCATCGTAGGCGTAGACCACGAACTTAATAGCGACCGTTCGAGCGCTCAATCCCTGAAGAACCGGCGATCCGCCCACGCTGGTAAAAGTGGGGTCTTTGAAAACGGATTGATACGTGCCGCCAAAGCCGCCCGCGAAGCCATCCGCCGTGCGTCCCATCCACAGGTCGCGCAGACCGCAGGTCTGTAACTTGCCGGTGAAGGTCCCGCCCCCAGCCTTCAGACTTACCCGGATTTCCGCGCCCCAGATCTGGGAGCCGGTTTGAAAATTGGGGTCGAGATCGACCAGTTTGGCAAACGCGGGGATGTTCGTGGTATCGACCACTCCGCCCATCACCGGATCGCTCTTGGCGGGCGCGCCATCGGGGCCTATTGCCAATTGCACCTTGCAGTCCTTGAGGTAGAACCAGTGCTTGCCGTTGGCGTTCCATCCACTATCGACCACCGAGGAGTAGTTCGCGGGATTGTTGTTCAGGGTCGACGGATCGGCGGAAAACTGTCCCGAAAAGTGGATCCGCGGAATATCGAGATAACTCATCGGGCAACGCTCCCGACAGCCCGAAACGTCTCGGTCAGAGCGCGTACATCGCCGGATCCCACCGCGACCATCACTTCGTGGTCGGGCATGCGCTCGCGAAGCAGCATGGCTTCCGCCTGGTGCAGCACTCGGGGCCGGCGGCCGCCTTGTACGTAAAAGCAAGGATCCCAACTGGCAGGTTGAGCGTCCGCTGACAAGGCCGCCGCGTGCTCGCAGCGGTCGGTTTGGTATTGCAGGCGGTAGCGCGCCTTTCGGTCCAAAGGGCCGCCCCAGACTTCCACTAATTCGAGTTTGGCGTTCATCATGGTGAATTCACCCGCTCCGCTGTAAGTCACCCTCCCCGAGGGATGATCCGGGTCGACGGTAAGGGTTAATTCGATGCTTCCGATTCCACCATTGCGGTATAGGGGACCTTTCAACACCGCGGCGACGGGAGGCAGTTCCGCCGACTGGCCCATCGCCGGCCGAGCCCAGCCGCACAGCATCACGGCCAGCAGAATCGATACCAGGACATTGTTTGGCCAGACGCTCGACGGTCCGCCATCGTCGTCGGACGCCACGGCGCCGGACGAATCGGGCTGCGACGCGTCCGGAGAGCTGCCGGCGGTCTCTTCCGGCAGGCCCGAATATTTTTCCGGAACCGAGGTAAGGAAGATTGTGAACTCGTCGGGCGCGTCTTCCGGCGGAGCGATGGTGGCCTTGCCGTTCTTATCCGTTTTCCCGGTGAGGCTGACTTCGTCGAATACAGCGCGGTATTCAGCGTCCGCCATAGGCGTCTTGTCCTCGTAGAGAAACTGGATCTGGATCAGATTCTCGACGCGCTCGCAGGGCGAATTATAGGCCAGGCGCTGATAGAAGCGGCAGGCGAACGTGTCATGCGACCTCTCGAAACGCCGGCGCTGGCCATCGAGAAGCGTGCTGCGCCGCGCCTCGCCATTCGACCAAAAGCGATTGACACAGCCGGCGATCCCCTCGGTGGCGCGCGGACACGGCCATTTGTTGGGATCGACCGTACTGCCGGGACGGAACAGAAGCCCCATCACGCGCCGGTTGGGCGCGTTGGCCGCATCGCGCTTCTGCTTGTTGTCCGGGTCGGCGAACTCCTGTTCCTCCTGCTGGGAGAACAGCAGCACCGGATTGAATTCGCTGCAGCCCTGATAGTCCGCCTTTCCGCCGGAGTCCTTGCCCTGGCCCAGGAAATCGGCAGGGTCGAGCTGGAAAGATCCGCAGACCTTGTTCATGTAGGAAGAATACAGGCCGCTGCGCGTGCCGGAACTCGATTGGGCGGCGCTGATCTTCTGCTGCAGTGTGGTGGAGTCGTCGTTCAGTGATGGATCAGCCGTGGTCAGCATGATGCTGAGGGCTCGGCTGCCCCATTTGTCGCCGCCCAGAGATTGTGAGTACAGGTTCTCCCAGAGCGCCGGTTTGCGTGTCAGCAGGGCGTACACGGCTGTTACGCGGCGTCCGCTGAGCTGCTTGTTATAGTCGTCCGTGCCCACTGGATCGGCATGGCCGAAGAGGCTCAGCGGCGGCGGAACCGAAGATCCAGCATCTCTCGGAGTCTTGCCTGGAACTTTGAGCGTGTGTTTGGCGCGCAAGTCCGCTAGGGCCGAAATCTCGTCCGCGGTCTCCGGCAGAACGAACGAGGAATCGAAGTCGAAGCGGATATCGTCCACCCGCCAGCAGGCAATCGGCACGAGCGGGCTGACGATGACGTTGCGTTGCTGCGCGGTGGCGGGAGACACATAGGCCGGGACGCTCTCTAGTTCGGGATGGGCGCCGGCGATGCCCCCCTCCGAATTAGCGTCAACGGGATTGGCGCGATCCGCATCACCCATCGTACAGATCTCCGTTTCTTCGCTTTCGTTCAAGGATACACCGGCGCGGGGCCGGCACAAAGGGCAAGCACACACGACAAAACCAATGACTTCAGAAACGATGTCATACACGAGTAAACAAAATGCTGCGAGTCGGGAGATCAGCGATGCCCGGTTCACCACATTCGCGGCGCGGTAACAAGATGACGATGACGCCGTGGCCCACAAATAGCGGTGAATCCCAGGCCCAGTTCCGAGCAGTACCGAGCGGCCACCCGGGTCCGAAGACTTTGGAAAAATCCGCATCCGGCAGCGCCAATCCACCGCGGAGCTTGTGGAGCGCCGGGGGTGTCACCGCGCTCGAGCTCCTTTCGTTTTGTCGGGTCCATAAAAAGGGAGTCCGTCCGCCGATTCGCGAATCGTCCGATGAAGATTCGCCTTGCAATTTCTCCCAACCGGAGTGATGGATTGTCACGACCGCAGCCCGGTCAGGAGAAAACGATGAGCACCAACACAATCGAATCGTTGGAAACGAACGAAACCGAAGCGACGCCAACTAAGCGCAAGCCTGCGTCCAAGAAGGCTAAAGCCGCAAAGAAAGCACGGCGCACATAGAACCCCAAGAGCAAGCCCAAAGCCGACCGCGCGAACAAGAAGGCCGACGTAATCGCGCTCATGAAGCGCGCCAAGGGCGCGACGCTGGCCGAGATCATGGCCACGACAAGCTGGCAGGCCCAAAAGGTGCGCGGCTTTGTCAGCATCCTCGGCAGCAAAGGAGGGGAGAAGATCGAATCCGCCAAGAGCGACGCCGGCGAACGGACCTACCGTATCGCCAAGTAGCTCTGGCCGCCCTCTTAAACGCCGCTTCCGGTTTCTACCGAGGGCGGCATTTGCCGCTTGTGTAGGCCACACTGCTCATCCAGTGACGGCCGGGCAACTGGCTATGAACAAGAGAGCGGAGAGTTGGAAAGCGGTCGGAACTGGCTCGCCAAAGCGCGAGCCGATGGTGACGTTCTGAGTCGAAGGAACTTAGTTTCCAAACGCATGGACTCATCCTCTTGCAGTCCTCATATTCATCACTCGGCGTTTGTTGACAGTCAAGTCACAGAAAAGCAAGGCGATGGTCAGTAGGTCAAAACTGGTTCGAATCCATGCCGGGCCCCCGCAAATATGAAGGATTCTTGAGAGAAAAAGTTGGAAGACCTTATTCTTGGGGAGCCACAATTCAGCTTCGAACTCAAAACGGCACCTTTGCTGACAGCATCGCGTCGGATCACATCAACAAGATGTTCACTGTATTGGAGACCCAACCGTCGGCAACGATATAAAGGCGATCCAGGGTTTCGTCCGCCCCCGGGTTATGGGCGATTGCAGTAATTTCGACGTTAACCTGGTCCAAACCTACATCCACGCCCTGGGGACCCGCGTACGCGACAGGAAAAGGGCCGGCATCATCCACCGAGCAAGTAACTGCTGTAGCATTGCGAATGCCGGTTTCGAAGAGCATCAGGAAGACCCTCGAACCTGCCGGCCGAGGAATCGGTGTTGGCGTGCAAACTGTCGGAGTACAGGTTGCCACGGGCACCGGAGGCTGCGGCTGATTATCCGGCCCGTAAGTGATCGTGTAGGCTGCGGCGATGTTCGACGCGAAGGTGAAGATCGAGGGCGCAACCGTCTGGATCGGTGCGGTTCCCGTTAATTGAGCTGAGCCTGTATTCACCTGTAGCGTTGCTACGCCGGCTGCCGTTCCCTGGGGGATTTCGAAGTTGATCTGTTGAGGCGAAACATAGTAAAGGGACGACTGTCGGCTGGCGCCTGCGCTGTCTGTAACCGCTATCGTGGCGCCAGCGAGAATGGATGGAAGGGGAAGCATCGATGCAGTTTCGGTCCCAGTTGAGAGATTGGTTCCATAGAGCGAGGCGATGGATTCAGCAGCCATCGCCGTGCCTCCAGTGGCCGCCGAAACAACTGTGAAACTTTTTGATGTGGCGTTCAGGTAGACTTCGATCCCTTCCTGGTTACCATTCACAGCCACCAAGTCGGGTTTGCCGTCCCCGTTCAAATCTCCGGCGACAATATCTGAGACGCCTGCTCCGCTGGTTGGGTCGATGATGATTGGGGATCGGAAGGTTCCGTCACCTACTCCGGTAGCAACTTCGAGATCCAGGTATCCAACTGCAAGATCCGCCTTGCCGTCGCCGTTGAGATCCATCGCCACTGCCGCGCCAGTCGTCTCAGGCGCGCTGGAAACAGCCGAAACGTCCCATCGCCATTGCTCAGCAGTACCGAGGGGTTGGTAGTCTGAAGCTGGATCACCAAATCTGTTTTTCCGTCGCCATTGAAGTCGCGGGCCAACAGGAGATTGCCACCGTTTATCCCAACTGGAGTAGCGATCGAAGATGAAAAAGAACCCTTCCCGTTTCCCAACGCGACGTATAGGTCGGTGGGCTCGGACTGAAAGCTTAACGACTTTGTTGTAACGACGAAATCCAGCAATCCATCGCCATTAAAGTCTCCCGTCGCAACCGACACGGAATTCACCGCGTTTGGAAGTTTGAAAGCCTCGAGGGAGGAGAAAGTACCGTCGCCCCGGCCTAGCAGGACGGTGGCGTTGGAAGGTGCATTACCGGAAACTCCGACAGCGGCGACGATGTCAAGATTCCCGTCTCCGTTGAAATCACCCGCGGCCATCGCATTTGGCGAAATAGATCCACCGAGGGGGCTCAGTATGATTCGCCCAGATCCAAATGCGCCATTGCCCGCGTTAAGCAATAAGCAGAGCGAGTTCGCGTCAGAGAGAACAAGGTCGGCACGTCCGTCGCCGTTGAAATCCCCTGCGAGGATTTCTCGAACTCCTTCAAGTCCTGCGCCACAGCCGCCCACCGCGATGGTGGTGGGGGCCTGGAGGGTTCCATCTCCATTCCCGAACATGACGTAAATGCTAGAGGAAGATAGCGAACCGAACACTACGTCAGGATGCCCGTCCCCGTTGATATCGGCCAACGCCAAGCCCGATAAATTACCCCCAATATTGGGAATCGGGTAGTCTGCGCGATAAAAAGCGGGCAAACTCTGACCGGAGGCGGACCCCAAGCCGCTGATTGCTGCGAGAACGAAAATGGTGGAGCGAAGGCAAGGCATTTCAAACTGTTCCTCAACACCATGCCAATCTGAACTGACCATTAACTATACCAGTTCCAAGCGCAGCGCTTACAATCTTATTCAATGCAAGATGCTAGGGTTCCGCGCGCTTGGCGTTCCCCATCCGCCGTAAAACAGGAGGCCGAAGAGCGCCCTCTTGTCGCGACCGCGAAGAATCTGCCGGGCAAGTCCCTGCGGGCCTGGATGCTGCCGACGAACGTGCTATCGCGCGCGAAGACATCCACCGACTCGTCGCAACATACAAGCGGCCCTGCTGATCGACGGCTGAACCATCGCCGCCCTCACCGCCCTGCAGGCTGCGTCCCGCAAACAGATCAATGACACGCGCCTGCTGAAGCAGCAACTGATGGAAGAACTGACCGTCTGGATCGCGAAACATCACCTAAAGCAGGCTGAGGCCGCCGAGATTCTGATGATCTCGCGGCCGCGTGTATCCGACGTGGTGAACAAGAAGACGGCCAAGTTCACCATCGATACGCTTGTGGAAATGCTCAGCCGTGTTGGCAAGCCGGTCCGCTTAGCGATCAGTTGAAGCAATTCCTGGTGCTAGGCGCTCCATTGTAATCAACACGTTGCGGGCGGAGAGGTTGTTGGAAACCATGACTTTCGGGGAGCCATTGCTCATCAGTGGTCTCTGTTGTGATCTGTTGCTCAGGAGTGATACGGGTTGATAGGGCAGGTCACACCTAGCCAGGGTATACTGCAGATAGAAGGCAACTATGGCCGTCGAGAGTCTTGCTGATCTGATCACTTCGCTTACGCCGGAAGTACAGGAATCCGTCAAGCAGTTCGTTGTGTTCTTGAAGCGAAAGGCATCGTCTCCTTCATCGTCTTTTCTGGCGGCAGTTGACGAGTTCATCGATCAACACCCGGAGCTGCTCAGCCGTCTGGCCCAGTGATCTCCTACCCCACCGTGGACGAGGTCATTGCCGCCCACGCTCGGTTGATCGCCAAATTCGGAGGCTCGCTAGGAATTCGAGACGGCGGCGCGCTCGAAGCCGCAGTGGCCAGACCGCAGATTGGCTACTACGCCGATATCATTCAAGAGGCCGCAGCACTTTGGGAGAGCCTGTCCCAGAATCATCCCTTCGTTGATGGCGACAAGCGGAGTTGAGTTCGAATCCACGTTGGGCCCGCAACAACATTGAGGAACCTTGAGAGAAAAAGTTGGAAAACCGTATTTTTGGTAGCCGCTGCTGCTTGCAGAATTCTCTTGACGGCGGGCGGTACGCCAAACGTGGGCGTAGCCCCGATCCGAAGTAACGATGAGCGAACTCGTTGAGTCGGTCGTAGCCATGGAGCTCTACGAGATGAGCCACGGAGTGAGGAATCGGCCGCCTGCTGCGATTTGTGGAATCCTGGTGGCTCTGGATTCTGGCGCGCGCGGACGCGCAAACGCCACTACATTCGCTCGATGATTGCGTTCAGCGTAAGGCTGGGCCGCATCGCTGCGGCGCACTGCGCGTCGTCCGGGCAATAATAGCCCCCGATGTCCACCGGCTTGCCCTGTGCCGCCAGCAGCTCCTGGGTAATCTTGCCCTCGTTTTCCGCTAGCGCTGCGGCTACCGGAGTGAAGCGTTGCTTCAACTCGGCGTCCTCGTCCTGGGCGGCGAGTGCCTTTGCCCACGCCAACGCGAGATAGAACGTCGAGCCGCGGTTGTCGATCTCGTTTACCTTGCGCGAAGGCTCGCGGGCGCCTTCGAGGTACTGGCCGATGGCCTCGTCCAGCGTCTTCGAAAGCAGCGCCGCGCGTGGGTTGCCGGTTTTTGTCGCCATCAGCTCCAGCGAGGGCACCAGCGCACAGTATTCACCCAGCGAGTCCCAGCGCAGATGCCCCTCTTTCACGAACTGCTGGACGTGCTTCGGCGCCGAACCGCCGGCCCCGGTTTCTAACATTGCGCCGCCTCGGAGCAGCGGCACGATCGAGAGCATGCGGGCGCTTGTCCCCAATTCGAAGATCGGGAACAGGTCGGTGAGATAGTCGCGAAGCACGTTCCCCGTGACGGAGATGGTGTCCTCGCCGCGGCGAATTCGTTCTAGCGAGAATTTCATCGCGTCGACCGGCTTCATGACCTTGATTTCGAGTCCCGAGAGGTCGTATTCGGGTAAGTAGGCTTTCACCTTCTGAATGATTTGCGCATCATGGCCACGATCCGGGTCGAGCCAGAACACCGCGGGTGCGCCGGTTCGCGCGCGTGTCACCGCCAGCTTTACCCAATCGCGGATGGCCTCGTCTTTCGCCTGGCAGGCGCGGAAGATATCGCCGCGCTCGACGCTCTGTTCGAGCAGCGTTCTGCCGCCCGCATCAACGATGCGAATCGTGCCGTTGCCGGGCGCGGCAAACGTCTTGTCGTGCGAACCGTACTCTTCGGCCTGCTGCGCCATGAGCCCGACATTGGACACGCTGCCCATGGTCGCCGGATCGAACTGTCCGTGCTTCTTGCAGTCCTCGATCACGACCTGATACAGGGTGGCGTAGCAGCGGTCCGGGATCATGGCGATAGTGTCTTGGAGTGCGTCCTCCCTGTTCCACATCTTGCCGCCGTCTCGGATCACGACCGGCATCGATGCGTCGACGATCACGTCGTTGGGAACATGCAGGTTGGTCTTACCCAACCGCGAATCGACCATCGCCAAGGCGGGACCCTTGCCGTAACAAGCTGCGATATCGGCCTCGATCTCGGCCTTCTTCCCAGCCGGAAGATGGTCGAGTTTGCCGAGGACGTCGGACAGTCCGTTGTTGACGTTGGCGCCGATTTCTAGGATCGCGCCAGCATGCTTTTCCAGGGCATCGGCGAAATACACCGCCACACAGTGCCCGAACATGATCGGATCGGAGATCTTCATCATCGTGCACTTCAGATGCAGCGACAACAGCGCGTTGTCAGCTTTGGCGGCGGCCATCTGCTCCGCATAGAGTCTCCGCAGCGCTGCCACGTTCATCACCGCGCAGTCGATGACTTCACCCTTGAGCAGCGGGATTCTTTGCTTCAGCACCTTCACCGCGCCGGCTGAGTCCACGAATTCGATTCGCACCTCGGTTGCGGCACTCACCGTCGTTGATTTCTCGCTGCCATAGAAGTCCTTGTTACTCATGTGGGCGACACGCGTCACCGAACCGGACTTCGGCCAGTTTTTCATCATCTTGTGTGGATGCTTCCGCGCGAACGTTTTCACCGAGGCCGAAGCACGGCGGTCCGAATTGCCTTCGCGCAATACGGGGTTCACCGCCGAGCCCAGGACCACGGCAAACCGGGCCTGCACCGCACGCTCCTCCTCCGTCGCTGGCTCCTCGGGATAGTCGGGTATGTCGTAGCCCTTTCCCCGGAGTTCCGCGATCGCTTCCCGAAGTTGCGGGATCGAGGCGCTGATGTTGGGAAGCTTGATGATGTTGGCGTCCGGTGTCTGCGCGAGTTTGCCCAGGCGGGTCAACTCGTCGGGAATCTTCTGGTCGTTCCGAAGACGGTCGGGGAAGTTGGCGATAATACGCCCAGCGAGCGAGATATCAGCCGTTTCGACCTCCACCCCCGTGCCCTTCAAGTACGCTCGTAGGATGGGCAGCAGCGAGTAGGAGGCGAGTACGGGTGCCTCGTCGGTTTTGGTCCAAGTGATCTTATTGGATGACATGTATCGAATGAGGGTGGAGACAAGGCGCGCTCGAAAAAACGGGCCAGCCTCAGACTTGAAGCGTAGCATGACTGAGCCCACTGGATCACACCGATGGATGGGATGGAACGCGCTGCCACTAGCCCCCCATCATGGAGGGGAAGGCGACAGCGACCAAGGCGGGACCCGTGGCGGCTTCAGGCGGCTCACCGCTCGTGCGCTTTGGATCATGAAGGTAAACGACCGAGCGGGCAGGCTTCGCATTTGGATCAAAGGTTGGGTTTCGGGCTATCCGAAGAAGACAGCCTCGATTCGAAGATCATCTGGCCGTTCCGGAAGACGTACCTTTATGTACTTACTGTCCTACCCTGAGGAAATGCGTCGGCGCTCAATTCGAGTCCGGAACCGCCATCAATTTGCGCAGCAGCGCCACCGTACTCTCGTGAACGTCCTGCCGGCTGCCATCGAAACCGCCATTGCCCATCAGGCCCATGGCCGCATCCAGGGGCGTGCGCCCGCGCTTGTCGTGGGCGTCGAGTTTCGCGCCGTGGTCCACCAGAAACTGCACCACCCGATCCCAGCCCTTTTGTGCCGCGCCATGCAAAGCCGTGTCGCCTTGATTGTCGGCCGCGTTCACGTCCGCGCCTGCATCGAGGCATAACTGAATGGAAGAGATTGCTTCCGCTTCTGTCTTCTTGCGTCCAGTGGTGTCTTCTTCCTTGGTGCCTAGACCCGCCGCCGCCATCAACGGCGTAATGCCGTTCCTGGCTGGAATCTTTGGATCGGCGCCTTTGGCGAGCAGCACTTGAATCGCCTCCACGTCGCCAGCTTTGGCTGCGCGCAGAATCGGCGTAGTTCCCGTAGTTAGCATGGTGTCGGCGCCGCGATCTACCTTCGTACGATATGGCGTCTGTTTCTTCAGTTGCGCATTCACGTTCGCGTCATGCGCCAGTAGCGCTTTGATCACGTCCATGCTGGTGAGCTGGTTGTCGATTTCACGCGGCGCGGGAAGATTCGATTCGGGCATGGTATGGTCATCGACGGCGGCGTAAAGCGGCGTGCGCCCCGTATCGTCGGCGATGTTCGGATCAGCGCCTTGATCCAACAGGAATGCGGCGAAGTCGTAGTGGCCATTCATCAGGGCCAGCACCATCGGGCTGATGTTGTTCGGGTCGGCCGCATTTATATCAGCGCCGGCCTTCAGCAAAACGCGCGCACAATCGACGCAGCCTTGACGGGCGGCGAACAATAATGGCGTCAACCCGCCGAGCGGCATCCATTTTTCACGGGGCTCTTTGGTGAACTGGCGCTCCCAGTGCCATTCCACCTGGCGCGCGTTCACGTCCGCTCCGTGCGCGATCAACACCTGCGCCATCTCGGGATGGGATTCCGCCACCGCCCACATCAGCGGCGTTTGCTGCCGCCACTGCTCCTTGGAATTGACGTCCGCGCCGTGCGCGAGCAAGATTTTCGCCGCTTCCACATTGCCAGTCCGCGCGACGGTCAGCAAAGCCGTTTCGCCTTCCGTCGTGGCGGCGTTCGCATCCGCGCCCGCATCCAAGAGCTTCGCGATCATCGGCGCGCTTCCATTCACGCATGCCAGATACAACGGCGTGACGCCATAACGATTGGCGGCCTTCACGTTTGCTCCCGCTTGAATCAGCCGGTCCGCCATCTCGCGATCGTCTTGCCGCACGGCCCAGTCGAGCGCGGTGGTGCCATCCGGCTGCGCTCGGTTCACATCGGCATGTTGCCCGAGGAGCGAGATCGCGCCGGCACGGTCGCCATTTTTGACCGCGTCGGCCAGCCTGGAATTGACGGCATCCGTGCCTGCCCATGCCAACAAGCCAATCCCTAAAAGCGGCAGTCCGAAGAATTTCGCGTACATAGGAAGTGAGTGTCCGAGCCAGCCTAGATGTTGATCAGGTCGCCCGTGCTGTCGCCGATGCTCTCCATCGGCATTCCGCCCTTCTCGAGCAGCGTCAGCAGCAGATTCGCGATCGGCGTGTGCTCTTCGTACCGCAGGTGGCGGCCACCCTGCAGCTTTCCGCATCCACCTCCCGCCACCAGATTCGGCAGCGGGAAATGATTATGCAGATTGCTATCGCTCATGTTGCTGCCGAAAAGAATGATCGAATTGTCCAGCAGGTTGCCGTCGCCGTCCGGCGTATTCTTCAGCTTCTCGAGGAATCGCGCGAAAAGCCCGACGTGATAGGTCTGGATCTTCACCAGCTTCTCGATTTTCTCCGGCAGATTCTGGTGGTGCGACGTAGCGTGATGCCCTTCGTGCACGCCCACCTGCGGATACGTCTTGTTGCTCTCTTCGCGCGCCACCATGTACGTGAACACGCGCGTGATGTTGGCCTGATAAGCCAGCACCAGCATGTCGTACATGATGTTGATATGCTCTTCGAAGTTGTACGGAATACCGACCGGCTCGACCGGCAGCTCCAGCGATGCGCCGGCATCGAAGCTCGCCCGCTGAATGCGCCGCTCGATCTCGCGAACGCTATCCAAATAATCGCTGATTGTCGCGTTATCCCGCGGACCCAACTTCTGCCTCAAAGCGCCTGTCTCGGCGATGATTTCGTCCAAGATGCTGCGATCTTGCTGGGTCCGTAACGCGCGCTCCGCAGCGGTTCCACCCTGCCCGAACATGCGCTCAAAGGCTTTCCGCGGATTGATCTCCATCGGCATCGGCGTAGTGTGCGTGCGCCACGACAGCGTGTTCATGTAGATGCAGCCGTAATCGCGGTCGCAAGCGCCCAACAGCGCCGAGTGATCTTCGGTCGCCAGCTCAATGGAAGGCAGCGGGGTGTCCTGGCCGATATGCTGTGCGGCAATCTGATCGGCCGTGATGCCCGCATAGGCGTCCACACCCTGCGTCGGCTTCGGCCGCACTCCGCTCAGCCACGTCGTTGGGCTCAGCGAATGGACCGCGGTGCTGTCCGCCGCGCGATTGCCCAGTCCGCTGATGACGTTCAAACGGTCCCGAAACGGCTCCAACGGCTTCAAAATCCGCGAAAACTCAAACCAAGCGCCCTCCGCCGCCGGCGTCCCCACCGGTGTCCAATGCTCCATGATCGCCCCGTGCGGGACGTACACAAATCCCATTCGCGGCGATCCGGCGGCGGCCGTCTTCTTCAGTAAGGTTTGCGCCGGAAGCATCGCGTCGAGCAACGGCAGCGCCAGCGTCACGCCCATCCCGCGCAAAAAAGTCCGTCGCGGAAGATGGGTCTTGGTGATGAACATGGCGCTTACGCTTTACCCTCCTATTTTACAGGGCGCCCAAGAGCCGCGATGGGTACTCCCGGCTGCCCCTGTTCCAGCGCCCTGCGCATCTGGAACGGCTCGCTGCTGACGATCCCCATCACCAACGACGAAAACCGGTAATCGTTCCGTGCCGCGCTCTGCACGATTCTGCGGACCACAGGCATATCATAGTACTCCAGCGGCCGCCCCAGCGCGTAGGTCAGCATTTTTTCGGTCAGTGTCCCGACGAAATACTCGGGATGCTTCAGCAGCGCCTCGCGCAACCCCACTACGCCATCGATCTTGGACCCATCCGCCAGCTGTCCCGAGGAATCAATCGCTCCTGAAGCGTCCTTGGTCCGATATTCGCCTACCGCGTTGAAATTCTCCATAGCGAATCCGAGCGGGTCCATCACCTTGTGACACGTCGAACACGGAGCGTTCTTGCGATGCTCTTCCATCAACTGCCGGATCGACAGCACCTTCCCGCCTTGCGAGGGATCCTTCAGCGCGGGCACGTTCGGCGGAGGCGCGGGCGGCGGCGTACCCATCACATTTTCCATGATCCACTTGCCGCGGAGCACCGGCGACGTCCGCGTAGGATACGCCGTCACGCTCAGAATGCTCCCCTGCCCCAGCAGACCTCGCCGCGCGTCATTGCCGATGGTGTCCGCGGTCAGGGTTACGCGACGGAACTGGCTGCCATATACGTTCGGAATGTTGTAGTGCTTGGCCAGCCGCTCATTGACGAACGTGTAGTTGGCTGTGAGCAGATCCATCACGTCGCGATCTTCTCGCATGACGCTCTCAAAAAAGAGCTCGGTCTCGCGCCTGAACGATTGCCGCAGGTTGTCGTCAAAATTCGGAAACGTGGCCTGATCCGGCGCCACGCTCTGCACATTGCGCAGGAACAGCCATTGCTCTGCGAAATTGTTCACCAGCGCTTCGGCCTTCGGATCGGCCAGCATGCGCCGGACTTCGCGATCCAGCACCGCCGGATCTTTCAGCTTGCCCTGCGCCGCAACGTTCAACAATTCGTCGTCCGGAATGCTGCTCCATAGAAAGAACGACAGCCTCGACGCCAAGTCCAGATCGCTGACGCGGTAGATGCTTCCCCCAGCCACGCGGGCCGGATCGGCCTCAGACCGGAACAGGAACTTCGGACTCGCCAGGATCAGCCGCAGCGAATTCTCAATCCCCGACTCGAAGTTGCCCTGGTTCTTCCCAGCTTGATAGAAGGTGAGCAGCGTCTCCATGTCCGCGTCTGCCACCGGCCGGCGGTAGGCTCTCCGCGCCAGCGTGCCGAGAATCTTCTTGGCGCACGGAACTTCGTCCTGGGCCCTCGATGGGGTGCAGATGAAAATTCGCCTTCGGCTGGGAGTGTCCCCGGGTCCCGTCGCATTCAACGGCCCGGTGATTTGTACGTGATCGATCAGCGGGATGCCGTTCATGTTCTGCAGATCCAGGTCGCGCGTGAATGGCTGCAGGGGTTCGTCCGACTCGGCCGAGTCTCGCCGCAGGAACGCCACAGCCACGTCGTGTGGCCCCGCCTTCACATGGATTCTCGTCTTCAACCGCGCATCCAGCGTGTCGCCTGCCAACGCCAGGTTCGTATCGAGAAGTTCAAGGTCTTTTTCGCCGCCCACGGGGGCGAGAAACACCCGCTCGCCATCGATGCTGACTTCGAGCTGATGGGCAAACTCCATCCCGGTCAAATACCCGACGATGTTCCGCAACAGGATCACGTTGAACTCGTAGTCGGCGTCCAACGGGAAATTGCGATGAATCAGGATTCCGCCGCGCGTCCCAAGCGGCAGCCCCTCGATATGTTCATCCTGCGCCAGGTCCGGCGGCACTTGGATGCTCTGGCTGATGGGCCCAATCTTCGGATCGCCCACCGCCAGGCTGCTCACCTCGCGCGACGCCGCCAAATACGCCTCCAGCAGCGAGGGCGACACCCGCAGCGCTTCAGCGATATTGTCAAATCCGTTGCTCTCGTCATCAGCCGGAAGCAGCGCCCTGACGTCCACCTCCAGGCCCAGCAAATCGCGGACTGCGTTCGCGTACTCGGTCCGATTCAGCCGATGCAGCGGCGCGCGCCCCGGTTCCGGATGCGCGGCAGCGGCTTGATCGAGAGATGCCTCCAGCCACGTAACCAACCCGTCGATCTTCGCCTGCTCCGGCCTCGGCATGCCCTGCGGCGGCATCATCCCGCCGCGCAATTTGCGCACAACTTTTTCCCACACATCGGCCTGTTCCGCCGCGTGATCAATGTCCAGCTTGTCGAGCATTAAGCCCGCAGTCTTAGCCTTTTCGTTATGGCAGGTGACGCAATACTGATCGATCAGTTTATGTTGTGGAGAGATCAGTGCGTGCTGCGGCGAAGCTCGTTCTGTGGAGACCTGTTGCGCCCACGCGCCGCCGGCTACCACGAGAACACCGGCCACTAACCGCGCGGCAAAACAACCTGGTCTACGCACCCGCTCCCCCTATTGCTCAGATATATCGCAACCGACCCGAAGCGTCAACCACAAGACCAATGTTTCGTGCCGGTTATGAGGCGAACCAGCGAGGCACAAAGTTACTCAGACTGTCAAGGCCGCGATCGAGGCGTGGACATCAGCGGACGGAAGACGAAGCCATCCGCAATGGCCGCCGCGGAGGGGTCATTCGGTTTTGGGCGGCACACTGGCAACTGTTTCAGGGGCTTCCGATCGCTGGGTTCCTTGGTTTGATCGGTCGACAGCTGCGGCCAGGTTTTGCAGATCCTTGTTCTGATCGCGCCAGCCAGTGCCATTGCTCAACTCCAGCCCGACCTCGTATCCGCCCTTGACTGCATTACAGTAGCGCACTGTTCCGCGACCTCCCACGGCCAGAGGCGGGCAATTGAAGCAAACCATCGCCCGTGCGGGAAGCCGGATCGGAATAAACATTTTTGCGCCTGAAACGGATACGTCTATCAACCGGCCCTGCAATAGCATTTCATGGCCGTCCTCGCCCTCCCAGAGGATCGGGACCGTTTTTCCAATGGGGCTGCGCGAATGGCGCCGCCGCTCTCTCGTTCTCGCGATGTGTGGCATCCGCCTCCGCCTTGGATGGTATATTCCACGCTCCATCGTCCGAAGTACGAGATATCTGTACGATCGGGTGCCCGCAGCTCGCCGAGGTGTGCCGGCCTAAGGTTTGTACACTACGTGGATCGCGTTCCACATTGACGATTAAGAGAGTGATGCTCCCAGAGGCGCCCGGTCCGGCAGACTTCAACCGTCAGCAGGAGGTCGCGCTTACTTGCTACCTGAGCGTCATCCTGGAGATGGCCAAGTCGATGCGCGTCGTATGCTCGCGCTCCGGTCTCATTTATGGAGACCGGCTGACGAGGTTGCCGCGCCGGTTGGGCTTCGACGCCACGCCCAAGGCGCTCGAAGAGAGCCGGCAAGTCCTGGAAGCGGTATTGGCCGAATACACGGAAGCCACGAGTGCATGGCTGGATGCCGGGTCCAACCTGGCCAGGGAGATCGTAGCCTGCGTCGCGGGGCTCGATCAGTGCGCCCTGGAGAGCGAGAATCTGCATGCCGCGATGCTGGCAGACTTGGCGGAGCAAATGATGGCGTCCGCCGAAGTCGACGCGGCTTCCGACGTCCGAGCCGCGCTCAAGCGGTATGCTACGAGTCTCCGATCTTATTTGAAACGGCGGCGCCTGGAGAGCCAGTCTTCCCTCAAGGACCTGCACCATCGCGCAGAGCAGCTAGCCGAGTGGCTGGCCCGCGCGGAACCAGCGCACAGCACCGATCCGGTGACCGGTTTGCCGAACCGTCTGGAAATCGAGAGGCAGCTCGAAGTTTGCTTGCACGACGAAGGACCCATTTCGATTCTCGTATTCGAGTGGGAGGATGAGCAAACGGCAACGGCTGCAGGCCCGGCCCAGGCGATCGCCAAGCAGCTCGCGGATCGACTGGTGGACCTGGTGCGTCCCCAGGATATCGTGAGCCGCTGGGGTCCAAATCAATTCGCCGTAATTTTCGGCTGCCCTGGCTCGGAAGCCATCCAGCGCGCGCGTAGCATAGCGGAATGGCTTACCGGTGATTATTCGGTTGTGGCCGGCGCCGCCGCGACCATCCACGCTCGTGTGAGGGTGACTGTGATTGAGCGGCTCCCTGAGGAGACACTCGAGCAGATCGTCCACAGGATCGAACAGCTTCGGCCGGAAGAACCCGCCACGCCTGGGAGCGCCTAGCCGACGGCGAGCGTCGTTCTGGCGGGCTCCCGTTGAGCGCTTCGGCGGAAGTAGCCGCGTGCCAGTTCCGGCTTCACTTCGAGTGCCTGGACCCAACACGCCCGCGCCTCGTCTTTCTTGCCCAGGAGCTCCAGGACGTGCCCAAGGTTCAACTTGGCTTCCGCGAAATCCGGCCGTGCCTCCAGGGCCTGCCGGTAGAACCGCGCCGCATCCTCCAGATTGTTGAGTTGCTGCGACAGAAGGCCGGTATTATAGAGGATCTCCGGCGTTGCCACGCCGAGGTCAATCAAGCGGCGATGAGACTTCAAGCCTTGTTCGCGATCGTCGCGCTTGAGCGCTATCGCGGCTAGACCTTTCAGCGCTTCCACCGAGTCCGGATGGCGTGACAACAGCCCGCTAAGAACGGTATCGGCCTGGTCGTAATTGCCGGCGTTGGAATGGGCCATGCTCAAGTTGATTTCAGCTTCGAGCCAGTCCGGCCGCTTTGCCAGACAAGCTTCGAAGGCGATAATGCTTCCTGCATTATTACCGCGCTGCAATTGCAGGTAGCCCAACCGGAACCAGGCGTTCTCCAGGGCCGGATTCTTCTCCACCAACTTCGCGTACATGGCTTCCGCTTCGGCCAATTGACCTTGACGCTCCGCCATCCAGGCCACCTGGAAGCGCAGGTCGTCCCGGTCGGGAGCGATCTGAATGGCTCGCTCAAAGCACGCGCGCGCTTGGGGCAGGTCTTCGAGTTCCTGGTAGGCCACGCCGAGATTCACATGCGCATAGATGGCTTCCTCACGAATTTCCCGCGCCTTCTGGTAGGCCTGAATCGCTTCCGGCAGACGTCCCAGACTTTGACAAGCGACGCCCAGATTGAACCAATCGTTATAGACCGGGCGAGCGAGTTCGGTAAGCCGCGCCGCGTAGTGCGCTGCCGCCTCGAAGTCGTCGCGTGCGAACGCTGCGACCGTGAGGCCTTCCAAAGCGGCCGGAGCATCCGGATGGATCGCCAGCAAGCGATCGGCGTAGCCCCGGACCATTTTGTAATCTTTCCGCTGCAGGGACAAGCTGATCATGTTCACCAGCGAGTCTTCCGCCTTGGGATTACGCTCGAGAATCTGCTGATACAGCGCCGCTGCTTCGTCGAATTCCCAACCCATTTGCAACGCCACGGCCTTGCCGAACATCGCGGCCTCATTATCGGGAACACGCGCCAGCGCGGCATCGAAGGCCTCTCGCGCGTCTTGGGGCTCGTTGAGGTGCAGCAGGCACGCGCCAATCGCCAAGTGCATCTCCAGAGGCTTGGCTCCCAACGCCAGCGCCTGCCGGAAGCTTTCCACCGATTCGGCATAGCGGCCCAAGTTCTGCAAGCTAAGTCCAAGGCTGGAGCGGACGTCCGGATCCTGCGGACTGAGTACGGCAAGGTGAGCATAGCTCTCCGCGGCATCGTCGTAATGCTGGAGTTCGAACTGAAGATGTGCGCGGGCCGCCGTGATCTCCGTCAAGCTGCTTTCACTGGCTCCGGCCTCCGCGCCTACAAGCGCGCTCAACGCCTGTTCGCTGTCGCCCTGGAGATAAAGAGATACGGCGCGCGCCAGATTACGCGACGAGGGATCGGACTGATAAGCAGTTGGGCTGGCATTGGAAACTTCGACGTCAGCGGCCGCATTGTGATCTGATTTGGCTGTCTTTTCCATTCATCCACCTTGTCTGCCCGGAATTTGAGCGAATCACCCGAATTGCGACGTGCACGCTCTTCCGAGGCACTGAAACCGTTTGATCGGCCGTCTAAGGTTCTTTCTTTACGGTTGCGGCGATTTTCTTAGTACAAAATCACGGTGAACCTTAGTGATGGCAGCCTGCAGCGCGGTTGTCCGGGGCAGGCTGGCGGTTACCGAACAAGCCGAACGCGTTACGGCTGAAAGTGGCTGGACCGTGCTCTCGGGTTGGTTAGGAGGAGCCGGCCCCCACTCGACCCTGTGGCTGCAGGGCGCCATAGCAATCGAAAACGCCTGGCGCTCGGTGGAAAGCGATGGCAGAGCAGCGCTGGACTCTGAGCGAAGTCCACAGACGCTGTTCAAAATGGCGTGAGTCATGTCGATGGAGGTTAGCTTCAGGGCTTCGTCTGAGCAGGGCCCCGAGGCTACCGGGCCAGTCTGGCGCTCCATGGCGAAGGGCGAAGGAGCGAGTGGTCGCACCGGCATCGACGCCGGTTGTGCGCGGGCCGCGGTCAGAGTAGGCGGCTCCGTGCCCTCGCTCCCGGGACCGATCGGCTCATTGGCTGGCAGTTGCAGGGAGGCTTCGATGGGCGCTACCGGCATCCATACCACTCCAGTTGGCTGCGGTTTTAATGGTGTGAGCCGCTGTCCGCGTCGGCTTGGGGATGACGGTGGAAGCGCGTCGACATGTCCCGGACGCGCGCTTAAGGCGATCGGTGCAGGCCTGTTCAGATCCGAAGGTTGGCAAGCCGGACCGGAGATGGAGAGTGACTGTGACCAGGTAACCAGCGACGAAGGGCTGGGCGATGAAAGGTGCAAGTAGGCCGCGCTGTGGGCGTACTGCTGTTCGCTGACCGGGACCGGCAGCCGACAAGCTTCACGCGACAGAGGCTGCGTGGTTGACCACGATGGCATTTCCGGTGCAGCAATCGGCGACGGATTAGACAGAAGCAGGCAAGGAAGGGCGCTCGTGACTGCCGGGGCTGTTTCAACAGCCGGCGGCACATTCATAGCGTTCGAACATTCGAGCGCAATCGTATCTGTGGCCAGGCTCAAACCGCTGAGCGCCTGCGGCGGAACGGTTGGAATGCTTGGAAGCTGGCCGGCGACAGCAGTCTCCAGCCAGGTAGAAGTAACCTGGCGGAAGGAAGGCTCCGAGAGCAAAGGCGTAGCGGATTCGACGACGAACTGCCGGGCCGTGTTTTCCAACGCCCAGGGCCCAGGCGTCGCCTGCGGTTTCTCGCTCGACACCGTGTTGCGAGGTATTATCGTCGCCGGGAGATGCGCATCCGGAGCAATCTGGGTTTCCGCCGACGACACAGGGATGTTTGGCGCTATGAAGAACTGGAAACCGGAGAACGATCCGGAACTCTGGTATGTCACCAGTGGGGCCACTCGCGGAACATCCGCCTGAGGATACAGCGCGCCCGTTAGCGCCGGCGCTGGATACCCCGACCCAATGCGCGGTGCCCACGAAGGATCGCAAGCAGCGAGCTGTGGTGGGCGAGCAAATAGCGAGGCCGGGTAGCTATCAGCGTGCCCGGAAGGCAGCCGCGGCGGCGGCGAAAGAGCTTCGATCGCAGCGGTCGGAGAAGGCGGAACCGGCCCTTGGCCACGGCAGGGCTCACCCATTTGCAATGCGATCAGCTGGGCTGCGTTCGAGTCCAGCAGGAGCGTCGCTGAAGCGGTGACGACGACCGGCGGATAACCTTCCGGGACGGGGAGCCAGGTGGCTTGGCTCTCTACAGCCGCTACTTCAACCTCAGGCTGGACCGGCGAAACATCCAGGACCAATGCGGGCGAGGCCCGGAGCCCAAGCTCCTGCGCGGGGCTCACCGGGGCAGCAATGACAGGCTCCGCGTAGGTTTTCAGCGCAGACGCGGGCTGATGCTGACGCGAAGGCAGCTCAGGAAGAAAACCTGCTTCAGGCAAATCAATCCCGGTGGTTGTCCCGACGGCTCCCGCCAGGCTAGCGACTCCGAGCGTAGGTGAAATTACCTCGACAGCCTCGCTCGCTTGAACATCCACCACAGTCTCAGCTTGTGGCTGTTCCGACATAGGTTGAGGCGGTACAGGGTTGTCCTGCGACTGTTCCAGCTCAACTTGCGCCGGTTCCGGTTTGGCTTCGGGCCGTTCCGGCTTAGGCTTATAGGGCGTATACTCGGTTACTGAGTCACGAAGGCGCTCAAAGGAGAGGCCGAAGTACAGCTCCTGATGCTCCAGAGAGCAAAATGACAGTCCTTTCAGCCGCTGGATGATTCCCAAGCGTTTTTTGCAATATTGGCAAATCATTTCTAGAGCTACCCGCCCACCTTATAAGTCGGCAGAATAACGCTCGGCCAGCAGGGTCAAGACGCCCTAGTTTAGAGCGAGTTTAAGTGATATCGCTGACGGGTCTGCCGCTGCTCGGCCGCGCCAGACCGATGCCGCGGGGAGGATTTTTGGAAGCGGCCCGACGGCCTTGCCGTCAGTTCAACCGGTAGACGTGAATGACCGCTTCGCCCTGCAGGCGCTCGCCGACACAGACAAAGATGCTGCGGTTCATCCAATCGAGAGCCTTCGACGCGGTTTCGATGGATACGATCGTCCGGAAATAGATTTTCGATTGGTCGATGGATTCGCCTGCGTTGAGCTTCGCAATCAAGTCCGCCGGACCGTGGCGCATTCCGCGGTTGGTGACATAGATATTGTCGCCGCTGTCCAGTTGGATGACATAGTGGGCGTCTATCTCGGTGAACCCATCCGGGCGAATGATCTGGTAATCGGCGCCGGGCATGATTTTGCCCTTCAATGCGGGTCCTCCTGGCAATCCAGGGCCTTCGAGAGTGCCGCCCGTGACAATTGCCACTCGTCGGGTACCGGCGGGTCCAATCTGGCCGACGTCGGCCGGCTTGCCCAATTGCAGGTGTATGTCGAAGACATGATCCAGCTTGGGAGGAGGCATTTTCGACTCGGCTGCTAGCATGCCGGCAACCACAAACCAAATTCCGAATATAGCAAAACGCTTCGTGGGGTGATCCTCCTTGGTGACCGCATCAGTGTAGCAGGAATCGAATGGTGTGTAAGCGGCGCTTCTTGTGCACCTTCTTCGCGCACACCCGTGTTCTTGGCTCTGACAGTTCGCCAATTGACCGATAAGGAAACAGTGGAACCAATCCCTGGCCGTAAAAAAGGGTCATCGTTACCTGGCGTGATCGAGTGGAAACCGGCCTACAGCGTGGGCATTGCGTCCGTCGATAAACAGCATCGGACGCTTGTGTCGATTATCGGCCATCTTCAGGAAGCGATGCTCGAGGGTAGAACCAAGGAAATTGTAGGTCCGCTCTTTTTCGCTATGAACAATTACACGCAATTCCATTTCGAGGCTGAGGAACAATTGCTGAAGGAGAACGGGTATCCGGGTTGGGAATCACATCGCGAACTGCATGCCGGTCTCATCGCTCAGCTTAAGGATCTCGAGAAGAAATACACTGATGGAACGCTGCATGCCGGCGCTCCCCTCATGCTCTTCCTCAAGACCTGGCTGGTCGATCACATTGGCGCCCACGACCAAGAATTTGCTGCTTTCTTGAAGGAGAAAGGCGCTTCTTAGGCTCGATCGCCGGCTGGATTGCGAGACCCGGCAGGGCCCGCCAGCTATGCGTCGGCCAGCGCCGCGACTAACGCGCCCTTAGCGGAAGCGTGCAGAGGATCTGCTGCGATCCTAATCTCATTGGCGGCGATCGGCAGGTCCGTCTCCACCAACGCCTTCTGGAAACGATCGCGAAAACCCTCCGGCAGCGCCGTTCCCCCGCTCAGCACAATCGGCAGCGGACGGTTGGACTTGGGAAGATTGCGGGAGTTGGAAAAAGCCTGCTTCATGCCCTGCACCAGCGACTGGATCATCTCGTCGTAGTAAACGCCCAACACCTGCTGCAGCTTGTCGGCGAAGAAGCCGTTGAAGTGGAACGAGTCCTCTTTCACAATGCGAACTCGGTTGGCGCGCTCGCCGGTGATGGCGGCCGCGCTGGTATCGATGTAGTCGCCGGCTTTGGGAATCGAGAAACTGAACACGGGAACCGATAAATAGGCCACGCACACGTTGCACAGTCCGCCGCCGCAACTGATCCCAATCCCGGTATAGTTGGAACTTTCCAGTTCGGAGTAGATCACGGCCAGGCCTTCGTTGATGCTTTTCACTTCGTAGCCCAGGTCGGTGAGAATCCGGCGTAGAGTGGCTTCGTGATAAGTGAGGTTGTCCTCGGCTCCGAGCGGCGCGGCTGGAACGGTGAAGCAAAGCTTCTGCCGGTCCTTTACCGGGGCAACCAGGGATTCGACGATTTTGCGCAGCATTCCGAGGCTCTCCGGCTCGGCCGGGTTCAGCACACCTTTGTCCATGGTGCGCCGGGTCTCGATATTGAGCACGTCGGCGAAGCGGTCCGATTCGTTGCCGTGCACCACGATATCGGGTCCGTCGACAGTGTGCGGGACCTTCTCTTGCTTGAGTACGTTCTCGGTCATCTTCGAAAACGGAATCGTGACGAAGGCGTTCAACTGCGTCTCATATTGAAACTCGTCGCGCACCCGTTGCGCCAGGCAGATTCGGCTGGTGCCGACATCCAATCCCACCGCGGAATTGTTGACTTGGTCGTTATGTCTCATGATTGTCGCTGGCGGTGGCCGCTCGCCTGAGCGCCGCCAATACCTCCTTGTATTGCTTTTGAAGAATGGCTCTGTAACGAGAGACGGGGAGGCCGCGCGCGGCGGCCTGCGTTTGCATCTGATCTTCAGCCAGAGCGAGACCTTGCCAGAGGCGAACGCCAGTAGCGTGCACGAACGTGGGATCGTAGTCGAACCCAAAAGCGTAAATGGCGGGCGGCGGCAGGGCGTAGTTGTCGCTCAAGCCGATATCTCGAAATGGAAAGTTGCCCGCCCAGTCGGTGTGGTAACCCACCAGCATGTTGTCTGGATTCACGGAAACTTGCGCGTGCGTTACGCAGTTCGATTGTCGAATGCGATACCTGGCGCGGAGCATCTCGGTGAGGATACGCGCCGCATGGACCTGCGCCGGGTTGGCAGAAGGCATGTCGTCCCGCTGGGTCTGGGTCTCGAATGCGATCCCCAGGAAGCTGGCGTTCAGGTTCACGAAAATACTTTTGCCGTCCGCCCACACCGAATAGCCCGCATGATTGGCCACGTCGGTCTCGGGAACGATGCGAAATACCTGGCCGAAGCGATCGATCAGGAAATGATAGCTGTGGTTCTGCTGCACCACCCCGATTACGGCCTTCCCGATGAGTTTCAGCCTCGCGTTCTGGTCGGCGCTGAAGCGCGCCTGATCGCTCTCGGTGGTGTGGTACACGATGCCCGCCGGCTCCGAACGCCACTCCGGCTCGCCCGCATCGATGGCGTCGCGCTGATAAACCGGGTAAAAGATGCGTCTCTGGTTCGGCTTGACGTAGCGATTGTCAACGCGCAATCCATTACTATACGTTTCGAAATCGCGGCTCTGATCCACCAGCCAGACGTTGGGAATGATGTCGGGGGGAAGGATGTCGGGTGGGTTTATCTCGGCGCCCGGCACGGGCAGAGCATGAACGGCAGGCTTCAGCGGAAACGAAGCCTTGACGCTCGACTTCTTGTATCCGGGGGTGAGAATCAACACAAAAAGCAGCGCTAAGCCCAGCCAGGGCAGTCTGTTTGCCCGTCCATAAATCGCGCTCTCTCGCGCGACCACCGTGCGCTGCAAATAGCGCAGACGCGCGACCGGATCCTGAATGGTTGCCGCTCTCTGCTCGATGAGAATCCGAGGGATCAGACGCACGCCATGCACTGTAGTTCCTCAATCGGCCGGTCGGTACTAAAACCTTATAGGCCCTAGGGGAATTAGCAGGCGGGCTCAGGCTATCAACCCAGCCGCACTGGTAGTGGTTCATAGCATCACTTTGAATCGCAAGCGGGCGTGCTGGAGCACGACGATCCGAATGAGACGCTGGCCGTGAGTGAGCCAATGCCATCACGAGTCACGTAGTCACGGACTTGCGGAAGCCCTTCAGCGCCAAGAATACCTGTGATAAGATTCTTGTGCACTACGGATCGTACCTGAGTCTGTCATCCGCGCAGCGCTTTGGCGCTTCGAGCCGCACGTAATGACAATGATCAAGGAGGGCGCCGATTATGGATCCGATCAGACGCAACATAATTGCAACGGGTGCAGCGGCGACCGCAATGGCCGCAGCGCCGCGCTTGTTTGCTCAGCAGACTGGGAAAGGAGGAGCTGCCATGTCTTTCTACGAAAAAGGCCCCGTTCGCATCCACTATGAGGAGGCCGGTTCCGGTTTCCCGTTGTTGATCATCGCCGGCGGAGGATTGAACTCGACCATCTCCGGCTTGACCACCGGCAGTCCCTTTAACCCGATCGAGGAGTTCAAAGGGGAGTACCACTGCATCGCGTCGGACCTGCGCAACGCCAATGAGGGCCAATCTTCCGGGCCGCTCGAGATCGACCGGCCGTGGGATTCCTATACCGACGACCATCTCGGTCTGATGGATCACCTGGGCATCGATAAGTTCATGGTGCATGGTTTCTGCATTGGCGGCCCTTTCATCTGGAACCTCTTGCGGCGGGCGCCTGATCGCATTGTCGCAGCCGTGCTGGCGCAGCCCAGCGGGTCGCGTCCCGAGATGCGCGACCTTTTCTACGAAACCAATATGAAGGGCTGGGCTCCGGAATTGCTCAAGCGCCGGCCCGACGTCACGATGGAGACAGTCGATAAATTTCTGACCAAGATGTACCGCACCAACGCGGATTTCGTCTTCACCGTGACACGCGATTTCGTGCGCCATTGCCAGACACCCGTGCTGATCCTGCCGGATGATATCCCGGCGCATCCCTACGCCGTCGCCATGGAGGCCGCGATGCTCGCGCCCAACGCCGAAGTGAGTATATTCCCGTGGAAGGAGCCCAAGGAGCGAATTCCCCTGGCGGTGCGCCAGATCCGTTCCTTCCTCCGGGCACATCGCCCTGTTTCTGTTTAGACGGCGGTGCCCAATACCACCGGGCGGCAGGCAGCAGTTCAAGAGGCTCACAGGAATTCGATGACAGCGAAGTTCTCCAGTGCTCGCATGATAACGGTGATCGTGCTGGCCGTTTCTCTTTTGCTACCGCTGGCCGTATCCGCGCAGGAGCCAGCAAACGTCCCCGCCCCTACCCTGCACCTACGTAGTCAGATCTTGCAGCGTGCGGACGAACCAGCCATCCATTACGCGATCTCCATTCCAGCCAACTACTCGCCGCCCGGGCGTGTTCCCCTCATTCTGGCGTTGCATTTCGGGGTCGGAGGCGGAAGCTCGGCCGGCGCCGGTAGGGACGTGGTCGCCATTCTCGTTGGTCCTGCACTGGCGGAACTCGGGGCGATCATTGTCGCTCCGGATTCGATCCAAGGTGACTGGAGCAGTCCCGAAAACGAGCACGCGGTGAACGCCTTGCTCGACATGGTCCTGGCCAGCTATAGCGTCGACACGAAAAAAATCGCTGTCACCGGCTTCAGCATGGGTGGGACAGGCTCCTGGCATTTCGCCGCAACATATCCGGAACGTTTCAGCGCCGCGATCCCAGTCGCAGGCAGACCGCCGGAATCTCCGGTCGGGTGGCGCCTTCCGGTTCTGGCCATCCATTCCCGCAACGACCAGGTTGCACCCATCGGCCCGACGGAAACCCGAATCGCAGAGCTCCAGAAAGCCGGCGTCAACGCCAAGCTGATCGCGCTGACAGGCATCATGCATTTCGAGACGTACCGATTCGTAGAGGGATTGCGGCAGGCGGTCCCGTGGTTAAGGGAGATCTGGAAATAGAAGTGACGCGATCCAAGCGTTACTTTCCGACCATGTGTTCCGTGCCTCGCGAATTTTCGCAAGTCATTTCCAGAAGTTCCGTGTCCGGCATCAGGTGCAATTTTAAATTCCCCGTCCAAGGCTTTGTGTAGGCTTTGGGATCGTCAATCGTGACGGCAATTTCCAGGTGCCCGAAATCGGGCCGCCGGAAGCGTTCGATGACGTGCAGAGCTTCGGTTTGGGGATGACCCACGGCCGTGTCAATCCAGCCCACGTCGTTGAAGCCGATGGTGTCCACCTTCAGCACGTTACCCTCCCAGGTCCCAATCGAGTAACCCAACCAGGTCGGCTGGGGTTCCTTCGGAAGCGGGCGTCCATCGGTGAAGATCTGACGGAACGTGGAATTGGAGGTAGTTTCATAAAGAACGACAACCAGCGGTCCGGTTTGGACAATCTTGAACGGGAAAATGGTATTGATCCGCGGCACGCCGGGCGGCATGCACCGCGCCAGGGGGTCCTCTTTATGCAGAGTGTCCTGGCGATGTTGTGAAAGCGCCTTCGCCCAGGGCTGGAAGGGAGCCTCTTCCGGCTTCAGATCAACAGCGAGGTCCATAAAGTGCGACATGGAGGGACCGAACGCATCCTGTCGCTCACTAATCTCCCAAATGCCGGAGAGATCCGGCTTGCCGTCCGCTGTTTTCGGCGCGAGCGCCGAGAGATTCGCCTTTCCGTCCGGCGTCCGCGGAATCCCAGCAGTTGGGTAGTTCAGCCATTGCGCGGAGAGTGGAACGAACGTGGAGAAAAGCACGGCGAACACCGGTAAAACACGACCCATTTCGGCCTCCAGTCAGACAAGTATATACACAACGAATGCTGATCAGGTTGCTGACTTCGACGGACGAGACTTCAGTTCGGAATTCGAGCCTAACCTGAACTCAGGCGTAAAATTGACTGCATGTCCACATCAGACCTGTCCCACCTTTGGGAGGAACACACAAATCATGAATTCGTGACGCGCGACACGGAATCCACGCTAGCCACCATGACCGAGGACGCTTATGTCAATCACGTACCCGTGATGACCGGGGGTTTCGGGAAATCCGCTTTGCGCGAATTCTATTCGCAGCGCTTTATCCCGAGCATGCCGCCCGACACTACACTTACGCCGATCTCGCGCACGGTTGGCGAAAACCAGCTGGTCGACGAGATGATATTCTCTTTCACGCACACGCAAGAGATGCCCTGGATGCTCCCCGGCGTGCCTCCTACGAATCGCCGCGTAGAGATACCGCTCGTTGCCATTGTTAGGTTTCGAGATGGCAAACTCGCACACGAGCATATCTACTGGGACCAGGCTTCAGTACTCAAACAAATTGGACTCTTTACGGACTCGGCATTGCCGGTCTTTGGAGCGGAGACTGCCCGGAAAGTCGTCGATCCGTCGTTCGATGGGGGCCGTTAGCCGATCGCAGGGAACATTAGTCTGGTGAAATGCCGGTCACATCCAAAGCAATCAACGCTTTCTGAGGCGCGCGGCGCAATGATGGGAGGCCGACGTCAGGGGAGTAATCTCCTCGAACGTTTCCAGACCGCGAGTGGCACAAGTGACCATAGCCGACAACTCGTCAACTTGGATTTGTGAACGCTGCGGCGTCACGCTGTTCGGGGCCCGGCGCCACGGTCAGAGCCG
>Ga0209415_10000900_pt1 | contig 56546 bp, 52 predicted proteins | sample PeaSoiSIISIP2007_FD_187696 | JGI IMG/M metagenome (GOLD analysis project Ga0209415, IMG submission 187696) | Peat soil microbial communities from Weissenstadt, Germany - SII-SIP-2007 (SPAdes) (version 2) | ecosystem: Environmental > Terrestrial > Soil > Wetlands > Peat | place: Germany... | reverse complement strand
CCCTCAGGGCTGATTTTTCTCAAAAAACTCGGGGACTTACGTCAGTCGGCGTGACGACGCCAAACAGGAACTTCGGTCTAGATGAGCCGGCTCGCTGCAGCGGCTCGGCGCGTCAGCCATAAGGCGAGAACGAAGCTTGCGGCAACGATGCCGACGACGGCAAGGCCAAAGAGCAATTCCCTTCCCACGCTCCATGCATCGACGGTCGGAACCGCCAGCCGAGTCAAGGCAAACGCTGCCACGACCAGACTGACGCCGCCCACCACCAGGCCCATCACCCGCGATGCGACGAGCGCGACCTGGTCCGCTCGGGAGATCAGGCGCGAGATCCAAAGGCCGTTAGCGCCGTCGGTGACCAGCATCCCCACCAGGAAGAGCAGTCCCAGCACCAAGGCATGCTCCCAGCCGCCGAACTGTGTCGCCGCCATGGCAAACAGCGCCGCCTGGCTGACGGTGTCGAAGGACACCGCAAAGAGCGCACCGACCAGCGCTACCAGACCCGGACTGCTGGCCTGCGCCAGCGGACCCAAGAAGCGACCCTTGATTCCGACGGGTTGCACGGCTTGCGCTGGATGGGCGCGCAGCACCGTGTACACATTCACGCCCCCGAGCGCGAGGAGAAATCCAATCGAAATCCAGGCACCGACGGCCGCCAGCCACCGCGGCGCCTGCCACTGCTGCGCCAGGGTGCCGACGATCAGGGCGATGGCGAGTACCACGGCACCATGGCCAAGGGAGAACAGCACGCCGCAATATCGAGCCAGACGCGGATCGCGCCGCATGTTAAAGCGCGTCAGGCCATCGATTGTGGCGAGGTGGTCGGCATCGAAACCGTGCTTGAGTCCAAGCACGAAAATCAGCAAACAAAGCGCCAGCCAGTCTCGAGGCAGCGATTGCACGGTTCCTCCGCGGTGACAACCCTTGGAGGGCAGGAGTGTATGACAAATGCGTGCGTGTCACCGGATGGGCACGCAGCCTCTAGCCGGCGTCGCGCGCCGGCCGATTGCTCTGCGTGACGTCCTGGAGCACCGCCAGCGAGCGCCAAGGGAAGCCGGAGGGATCGCGCTCGAGAATTGCCGACAGCCTGACGTCGATCGTCGTTGCGTCACACCGCGTCATCTGCAGCTGCACCTCAAGACAGCGGCCCGTTCGCAGCAGGCTCGGCAGGACGACTTCCAGAACAGCCTGGCGCGACGCCGGCGAGACAAACTCGGTGAAATTGCGACCCAGAACCTCGCTGCGCACATAGCCCAGGTGGGTCAGCCAGGCATCACTCACGCTAAGCAAGTGGCCACCGACGTCCATGGAATGGAGCAGGGCGGGCGTCGCCTCGTATAGTTCGCGGTTCTGGCGCTCGCTGGCGATCAGCGCGCATTCTAAGCGCTTGCGCTCGCTGATGTCGCGTGCGATCTGCGAGATTCCGTAGATATTGCCGCGCGCATCGCGAATCGGCGAAAGCGTCAGGGCGACCTCGACCAGCTTTGCATTTCGCCGCACGCGAACGGTCTGGAATTCGACGATCGCCTCGCCGCCGCACACCCTTTGCATCAGCATCCGCTCTTCGCCCTGGCGGTCGAGTGGAATGATCAAGGTAATGGACTTGCCTATCGCCTCGTGCGCCGAGTGACCGAACAGGCGCTCGGCCGCCGGATTCCAGGTCGCAATCTCGTCCTGCATGTTCGTCGACACGATCGCGTCGGCCGAGGAGTTGACGATTGCCGCCAATCGCGACACCGCCTCGCGACCGCGCACCTCGTCGTCGATGTCACGACCAACCGAGTGGATGGCCACCGTACTGCCGAGCGCGTCAACCAGCGCTCGATGGGTCCACGCAACGCAGCGGCCGGGATTTGTGGCTGATAGGGTCCGGTTCTCGCCGCGCTCCACCGATTTGCGCTTATGTACCCGTCGCATCTGCGCGCCGACCCGCTCTCGCTCGTCGGCTGGCACGAATTCGAGCATGTTGCGGCCGACCATCTGTTCGGGACTGAGCCCGCAATGCGCTGCATACGTCGTGTTGGCGTAGGTGAACGTTAGATCCGGCTGCACGAGCGAGACCAGTTCAGTCTGGTCCTCAACCATTGCGCGGTACTTCGCCTCGCTTGCCGCCAAGTCTTTGGCATACCGATCGAGCTGCTGCTGCAAGCGGTGCGTCTCGATGCACCGGGTAATTGCGCGACACAGGTTATCGGCCGACAGACGGCTTTTCGGGAGATAATCGGCAGCGCCCGAACGCATCACCTCGGCAGCGAGTTCTTCGTCGCCCGCCCCCGTCACCATGATTACCGGACACTGGGGACTGACGCCGTCTTGCAGCGCCGTCAGCAGGTCGGCACCGGTGCCGTCGGGCAACTGATTGTCCAGGACGACGCAATCGAATGCTCGGTTCCTGAGTAGCGCGATGGCTTCCTTGCCCGAGGCAGCTTCCGTCGTATCGGCATTCATCGGCGAATGTCCAACCAGGCGCACAACTCGTTCGCGATCGACGTCATCGTCGTCGATAACCAGCAGCCGAACGCGGCCCGGGGACGCCTCCGTCATCGCCGCCACCGCGCTCATGGCAGGCACACCGCGTCGCGGTAGGCCAGCAGCAACCCAGCGAGCTTGGCAAACTGGGGACCGACCGCCGACTTCACGATGTAGCCAGCAATCTGTTCGCGGTAGGCGCGCGAGCGGTCCTCGTCGTCGTCGGATGTCGTTAGCACGAATATCACCTCGTCCCGAAAAGCCCTGTCGGCTCTTATGGCCGCCAGGAACTCGAACCCGTTCATGCGCGGCATGTTCAAGTCCAGCAGTACGATCCGCGGCCGCGCGACCTGGGCCCTGGTGCTTTGGCCGCGCAGGACCGCAAGCGCCACCAGGCCGTCCTCCACCCAAACGACCGGGAAATTTACGCCGCTGCGGGCCAAGCCGCGACATGCCGCTTCGGCCGCGACGTCATCATCCTCGACCAGCAGGAGCGATAGCGTGGGGTTAGCCATTGTTCGTTCTCCTGGGAGTTCTTGGCCACCAAACGCGAAAGCTGGACCCACGCTGGTCGAGCAGTGGGGAAACCAGCTCCATGCGTCCCCCATGGATTTCAACCAGGCGCTTGGTAAGCGCCAGGCCAAGACCCAAGCCAGTCCGCTTCGCGGCGCCCGGGGACCGAAACAAGCGAAACACTCGCTCCTTCGCGTGCTCCGGGATCCCCGGTCCGTCGTCCGTCACCGACATCAGGCAATACCAGCCGTCGTCGCGGAAATCGACGGCAATTCGCCCGCTTGCGAGGTCGTGGTGCTTTACCGCGTTGGCGATCAAGTTGCGCAGCACCGTCTCGATCGGTGTCCAAGGCGCGGATAGCGGCTCGGCGTCCACGGAGACATCGAGGGAGAACCCGCCGGGAAGCGGGTCGACCCGCAGGATGTCCCGCACCAGTGCCGGGAAGTCGATGAGGACACACTCGGCGTCGACCTGTTCGGATCGCGCATAACGCAGCAAATCGGCTATCAACCGTTCCAAGCCGGCGACGCGCTCGGCAATTCGCTCCAGGTTGCGCACCACCGCCGGCTTTGGGTTCTCGCCAAGGTCTTCCCGCACCCACTCGACCAGGTCGGCGATGCCGCGCAGCGGCGACTTGAGGTCGTGTGACGCTACGCGGGTAAATTCCCGCAGGTTCTCATTGGCTTGCTTCAATTCCATTTCGATATGCCGGCGTACCGAAATGTCGACGACGGTGGCAAGAGTCATTTGTTGACCCTGCCAACGCACTTCGCTCAAGCCGATTTCCACCGCCAGGTCCGCGCCGCTGGCATGGCGGGCAGTAAGGTCCCGCCCAACTCCCATGCGGCGCGTCGCCGGCGCCTCCCGGAACGAACGCATCAGATTGCCGTGGCGGGCGCGGTGACGCTCTGGCAATAAAACTTCCACACGCTGTCCCATCAGGGCGGCGTGCGCGTACCCGAGCATCGTCGCCAGGTGTTCATTGAGCAGCGCGATGCGGCCATCATCGTCGATCAGCGCCATTCCGTGGGTCGCCGACTCGAATATCCTGCCGAAGGCCGCCTCCATCTCGCGTCGCTCAGAGGTATCGACAATCGACGCCAGTACCATCGCGCCCTGCGGCGTGCTCACCGGGTTGAGCCCAATCTCTACCGAGAACTCTCGTCCGCTGGCGTGGCGTGCCCGCAGCTCGCGTCCGCTGCCCATGGCGCGGCGTTGGGGGGCCGCCAAATAGGCGTCTCGCAACTCCTCATGCGCCTGCCGCACCCGCGACGGAAGGAGCATCTCGACGGGTTTTCCGATGACATCAGCGCTTTCATACCCAAACATCCGCAGCAGCGCCGAATTGGTCGCCACAATGGCGGCATCGCTATCGACTACCAGCAGGCCCTCGGGCGCGGCCTCGAATGCCTGCCCGAGCAAAGACAGCGGCAGCGAGCGCCCGGCGGCGCCAGCTTGTGGCTGTTCTCGATCGTCCCGTCTCTGATCCAAGTCAGCCACCCTCCCACGCAGCGGCTAGCCTAACTTCATCGATATCAAACAACAACCATGCGTGCGTAATGGTGGAGAGACCCGAATGGCACCGCTGCATTGCCCGAGTCGGGATTTGCGCCCAACCGTCTTCGCGGGCGCTGGCGTGGCAATCGGTATGCCGTCGCTCGCACACACGGCAATGGGACCGTCGCTTTCCGCCTTCGACACGCCTGGCGCCCTACACTTGCGGGATTACACTACCTTGGGTGTTGGCTAGCGACGCGCCGATCGCGTCGCGTAAACGCCGGGATAAACCGTTCCCCGAAGGGAGAAGAACATGGACATTTGGCAAAGCATCCGGTTCTTCATGCTCGTGGTCGTAGGAATCAGCGCCCTGGGCCTGCTTTTTTTTGCCGCGGCTTGAAGATGCCGGAAGGGTCGGCGGCGCATCGCAGCGTCGCCCTTTGGCTCTTTGCTTGTGCGGTTCTCGTGTACGCCGCCCTGCTTGTGGGCGGAATCACACGCCTGACGCACTCGGGCTTGTCGATTGTACAGTGGCAGCCGCTGCTAGGCTTTTGGCCGCCATTGTCCGAGCAGGCTTGGGCCGCCCTATTCGAGCAATATCGCGCTACTCCCGAATTCCAGTTGATAAACCCGGACATCACGCTCGAAGGTTTCAAGCAGATCTTCTGGTGGGAGTATGCGCACCGCCTCCTTGGACGTCTTGTGGGGCTCGCCTTCTTGCTGCCGTTTCTCTGGTTCCTGTACTTGCGGGCCATCTCGCGGGGGCTGGCTTGGCGTCTGGCGGCGATTTTCGCCCTTGGCGCCTTGCAGGGTGCACTGGGCTGGTACATGGTCGCCAGCGGCCTGGTTGACAATCCTCGGGTCAGTCCGTTGCGGCTGACGGCGCATCTATCGCTCGCCGTACTGATCATCGGGGCAATGCTGTGGACGGCGTGGAGCTTGTGGTCGCCACCAGGGGGGCGACGTCGCGTCCCCGCGCTGGCGGCCGCGACGGTCGCTGCGGTCTTCGCGATGCTGCTGAGCGGCGGGATGGTCGCGGGAACCAGGGCAGGCTACGCGTACAACACGTTTCCCTTGATGGACGGATACGTCTTGCCGCCGGAACTGATGCGGATGAGTCCGTGGTACCTGAATTTTGTGGGCAACCTCGCGACCGTCCAGTTCGTGCACCGCGCAATTGCATTAACGCTCGTCGTGCTGTTGCCTACACTATGGTGGTGGATCCGGCGGCCGGCGACCGCGCCGCTGGCGCGCCTGGAATCGAATCTGATGCTGGCGGCGCTGGCATTGCAGGTCGCGCTGGGCGTCGCAACGCTGCAATCGGTCGTCGCGCTGCCGCTGGCAGTTGCGCATCAGGCCGGTGCCGTGTTGCTCTTCGCAGCGAGCCTGTGGACCGCGTACGCGCTAAGCAGCCAACCCAAAAGTATTGCAGCTCCCCGTTCACGAGTCCGCGAGGGGATCGACTGCTGGCCGCGAACGGTTGCCGAAGTTCGTTTCGACTCGTCCGGTCCCCAAATGGGCAAGACATCGGCTCCGTTGCGCCGTTTTCCCCGTCCCAATGGGGGTGACTAACGAGTCATCACATCGAACAGCGTGAGGACGATCAGTAGCATGATTCCGAAAAAACCAATTGCCGCGATGACCCGCAGCAGCGGATGTGCCGAGCGCAAGTGCATCGAGAAGAGCATCACCAGCGCGGCCTGGGTAACCGTGATCGTCAGGTTGAGCACCGTGTTGATCCATCCCAGCTGGACATAGGCGCTGCCCACAGTCAGCAGCAGCAAGGCAAGCAGCGTTAGCCAGACGATTACGTAGGTCCGGGGCGCTGCATACGCATCAGTCGTCATGATCGCGACACCAGATAGAGCAATGGAAACACGAACAACCAGATGATATCGACCAGGTGCCAATACAAACCGGTGACGTCCACCGGCGTGAAATAGGAGGCGCTGAATGCGTGGCGCGAGGCCATCGCGGCGATCACGGCGATGCAGCAGATGCCGATCAGCACGTGCACGCCATGAACCGCGGTCACGAAGAAGTACAGGTAGAAGAACAGCTCGACCTGTTCTGTCTGGGGGCCGGGATAAGCAAAATTGACGGAAGGCACAAGGTGCTCGAGGTAGTCGAGCCGGTATTCGACCGCCTTGATGGCGAGAAATCCGACTCCCAGCACAACCGTCAGGCATAACCAGCCAACCAGCGCTCGTCTCGCCCCTTGCTTTGCCGCGTGCACCCCGAGCGCCATCGTCAGGCTGCTCGTCAGTAGCACCGCGGTATTGATGCCGGCCAGGGTGATATTGGTTAGACGGCTGCCTGCGGCGAAGGCCTCGGGAAACCGCACCCTGGTTATCGCATAGGCGGCGAACAAGACGCCGAAGAACAGTACCTCGGTCGCCAGAAAGATCCAGATTCCCAGGTTCGACGCCGAGCGCTGCTGCTCGGCATCGTCGAATTGCGGCGCAACGGCGGCGAGGGCGCTAGCCATGGGGCGATCCCGTGCCCGAATAGGCGTAGGCGTCCTCGGTGACAATCGGCGTGGTCAAAAAATTCTCCGACGGCGGGGGCGAGGATACCTGCCACTCCAGACCTTTGGCCCGCCAGGGGTTGGCCGGCGACTGCGCGCCGTGTCGAAGCGACCACGCTAGGTAGAACAAGGGCAGCGCATATCCGAAGGCCAGAATCGACGCCCCCGCCGACGAAAGGACGTTCCAAACCTGGAACTCCGGCGGATATTCCGGGTAGCGCCGCGGCATTCCCAGGTAGCCAAGGATGAACTGGGGAAAGAAAGTCAGATTGAAACCCACGAACATCAGCAGCGCCGTAAAGCGCGCCCAAGCCTCGGGATACATGCGTCCCGTGATCTTGGGCCACCAAAAATGCATGCCGCCGAAGAAAGCCATCACGGCACCGCCGACCATGATGTAGTGGAAGTGGGCGACGACGAAATAGGTGTCGTGAAGATGCACGTCCAGGCCCATCGACGCGAGAAATAGGCCGGTCAGGCCGCCAATTGTGAATAGGCCGACGAAGCCGAGCGCGTAGAGCATCGGCGCCTCGAATGAGATCCGGCCCTTGTACAGCGTGGCGGTCCAATTAAATACCTTCACCGCCGACGGCACCGACACCAGGAATGTGAGTAGGGAAAACACCGTCCCGGCATAGGCGGACTGCCCGCTGACAAACATGTGATGGCCCCAGACCAGGAAGCCGAACGCCGCGATCGCCAGGATTGCATAGGCCATGAAGCGGTAGCCGAACACCGGGTTGCGGCAAAAGCAGCTGATGATCTCGCTGGCAACGCCCATCGCCGGCACGACCATTATGTAGACCGCGGGGTGAGAATAGAACCAGAACAGATGCTGGAACAGCAGCGGGTCCCCGCCCAGTGCCGGATTGAACACGCCGATTTCGAAAGTGCGCTCGATCGCTATCAGGAGCAAGGTCATCGCAAGCACCGGGGTCGCAAGCACCAGGATGAGGCTGGTCGCGTACATCGACCAGATGAAAAGTGGCAGGCGAAACCACGTCATGCCCGGCGCGCGCATCTGGTGGATCGTCACGATGAAGTTCAGGCCGGTCAAGATCGACGAGAACCCAGCGACGAACACCCCAGCGACAACCGCGAACACATGCGTGTTCGAAAACATCGTCGAGAACGGCGTGTAGAAGGTCCAGCCGGTATCGACGCCGCCGGCAACCAGCGCGTAGATCGCGCACAGCCCGCCGGCGACGAAGAGGTACCAGCTGGCGAGATTCAATCGCGGGAACGCTAGGTCGCGTGCCCCGATCATGATCGGCACGAGGAAATTGCCGAGCGTTGCCGGGATCGACGGGATCAGGAAAAACCAGACCATGATTACGCCGTGCATCGTGAAAAGCTTGTTGTAGGTCTCAATGCTGACGAGCTCGCTGTGCGGCGTGATCAGGTCCAGCCGGATCAGCGCCGCCGCAGAGCCGCCGATGAAGAACAGCGCCGTGATCGTGATCGTATAAAGAACCCCGATCCGCTTGTGATCGAGAGTCGTCAGCCACGCCCACCAGCCAAATTCCTTGTACAGGTAGTTGTCGTGCTCTGCCAACATAGCGCTGCTCATCGCACCACCTCTTGCGTAACGTTATCCAATGACTTGACATACTCGATGATCTCCAGCAGCTCCTCTTCACCGATCTGGCCTCGATAAGATGGCATGGTCGGCTCGTAGCCGGCGGGTACGTTCCTGTTGGGCAGCAATACGGCGTCGCGAATGAAGCGTTCGTCCGCGATTACCGATTGACCATCCTGCAGCTGCACCGGCTTGCCGAAAAGACCCTCAAGTCGCGGAGCCCGCACGGTGGCGTTCGCGCCGTGGCAGCCGCTGCAGCCGTACTGGCGAAAGCGCGCTGCCCCGCGCGCGGCCATCGTCTGCGCGCCGGCGTGCGCGCTCAACCAGTGTTCGAACGCCGTGGGCTCCATCACCACCACGCGCCCGATCATCCGCGAGTGATCGGCGCCGCAGTACTGCGTGCAGAACAAGTGGTAGTCGCCCGGCCGGGTCGGGGTAAACCATAGCCTTGTGTAGCGCCCAGGCAGTACATCCTGCTTGACTCGAAATCCGGGGATCGAGAAGCTGTGGATAACGTCCTGGGAGGTCATCACGAGTTCGATTGGGCGACCGAGCGGAACATGCAGCTCGTCGATCTCGCGCTCGCCGCCTGGGTGCTCGACGTGCCACATCCATTGCTTGCCGACAAGGTACACCGGCAGCGCATTGCGCGGCACCGTAGCGCCTTGGTAGAAAACCTCGGTGCTCCAGACAAACATCCCGAGGAACAGCACGAGCGGGATCGCCGACCAGGTGATCTCGATCCAACGCAGCCTGCGGTGGTGTTCGGCATCTTCGACAAGGGTCCGATCCGCGGTCGAACCGGCTCGGTACTTCACCGCGAACCAAACCACCATCACCGCGACCGCCAAGGCCACGGCCCCCGACAACCCCAGCCACACAAAGTACAGCGTATCGACCTGGTTTGCTATCGACGAGGCGGCTTCGGGAAATAGCGGCAAGTGTTCCATGTTCATCGGCCCGAGTTGGCGGCTCCCGGCACACGCCAGCGCAATTTGCGTCCGACGGCAAATACCGCCGCCAGCAGGGCAAGCCCCAGGCCTTGCAGCGTGGTAGTGATGGTCGCGTTGTATGGCCCGCTCACCGGGTCATAGTGAAAGCACACCAGCAGCAGGCGCTGCAGCGGCGTCGCAATGCGGCGCGCCGCGGCCTCGTCGATCGCGTGCGACAGTTCGTTCGCCGTGAAATCAAAGCCGAAGAAGTAGCGCGCGATCCTTCCCTCGGGCGTGAGCAGGGCAAAGCCCGCAGGATGCGCGTACTGGCGCGAGCCGTCGTCGTACTGGTAGTGGAATCCGACGGCTTCCGCAAGTGGGTCGATAGCCGCTTTTGCCCCCGTCAGAAAATGCCAGTGTTCGGCGCGGCCGGGCAGCAGGTCGCCGGCAAGATACTTGCGCTTGGACAGGGCCGCCAGCGCCGGTGAGTCGAGCGGGTCGATGCTCACGACAACGATTTGCAGCTTGCTCACCGTGCCGCCCGAGGCTTGGACCAGACGCTCGGCCAGATTGCGGATCACGGTCGGACACATATTCGAACACCCGAAGTAGGAGAACACCAGCGCCACCGGCGTGTTGCCCAGATAGTCGGCAATGTGGACGGTGCGGCCGTTCTCGTCGCCAAACACGAGCTCCGTGGGCACGCGCCGGTCCAGATGCTGCTCGAACTCAATGCGCTGCCCAAGGCCGGCCGTGTCAAGATGCACGGCCGCGCTGCGCTGCGCGCCGAGCACGACCCACGGCAGCAGTATTGCCATCACCAGGGCTCTCATCGACGCCGCTCCTTGCCACCGGCAGACTGCGGCTGCTGGGCGCTGCGCTCGGCCGCCAGCTGCATCGCTCTATCGATCGGAAGCTGCACGATCCCGCCGGCCCTGTCGAGCCAGCGATACCCTTCCAGCATCGACGACTTGTCGCTGCGATACCTGCGCAGGTCCTCGGCCGGGGCGCTCTGCAACACCGCAACCGGCGGCGCGGCCGGCGAGTCGGCATGCGGTGCGGTATCGCCCGGCGGCGGCGGAACCCGAAAGCCTCCCAGCAGCGCGAACGCCGCGACCGCCGTCGCGATCAGCAGAACGACAATGCCGACGCTAAACCAGCCGATGTACCGCGCGTCGAGATCGAACGCCTCGTGCCCGCGTTGCACCGCGATTGCTTCCTGGTCAGGCGTGCTGGCCCGCATGGTCGTTGAATCTTTCGTCTCGATTGCCGCGCGTCGTGTCCGCCGCCAGGGCCGGGATCGCGCGGATCAGCAGCCCGAGCCAGATGCCGCCAACCGCGAGCAGCGCAAGTGCGTCGCTCCACCGGATCGCAAATCCCTCCGGCCGGAACGACGGCACGATCAGCCAGAACATGTCGGCGAGGCATGCGAATAGCACCATGCCGGCCACCGCCGCAAGCACCGGTGGGCTGCGCTTGCCGTTGCTCGACAGCAGGGCCAGGAACGGGATCGCGAAGTGCGCGGCGGCAATGACCAAGGCCAGGCCGCGCCAGCTCGTCTGCGTGCGCACCAGGTACCAGCCGATCTCGTCGGGAAGATCCTCGATCCAGATGATCAGGTACTGCATGAATGCCAGGTAGGCCCATAGCAGCACGAGCGCCAGCAGCAGTTTGCCGAGATCGTGGAACTGCCCCCGAAGGGCCTCGTCGGCGCCTCTGGCGAGTGCGGCCGCACCGATGATCGCGCAACAAAGGGCCGCTGATACTTGGCCGACCCCGATCAGCAAGCCGAACACCGTCGAATGCCAAGCCGGGGTCAGGGACATAATCCAGTCGATCGCGGCAAAGGTCGTCGTCGTCGCGTAGATAACGAAACCGGCCGAGGCCAGAGTGCGCTGCCGCGACACCTGCCGGTCATCGGTGCCGCGCGCCCGCGCCGACCGAGTGCTACGCAGCAGCCATGCGAGCGACAGCCAGATCGCGAGATAGGCGATAGCGCGCGCCGAAAAGAAAGCGGGGTTCAGATACCACCCTTTACCGGACAGGTCCTCCGCGGGGGCGTGCGGACCATGCATCCACGGAAGAAGGTCCGGCAGCCCGAACAGCAGCGGCACCGCCAGGAGCGTTGTCGCCGGAAGCACCCGCAACGCGGCTTCGAAGACCGGACGTGCCGCCTGCCCCCAGCCCCCACCCGTCAGGTCGTGAACGAAGATCAGCGCCATGCTGCCCAGCGACAGGCCGAGCACAAACAGCCAGATGAAAAGGTACGACGGCAGATACGCCCGTGCCGCGCCTCCGGCGCCCACGGCGATGAGCAGCACCGCGCCCACGCCTCCGGCCAGCAGGCTGGCAGTGCTCAGGCGCGCGGCGGCCGGCGAAGGATGCGTTCTCATTTTGCCGCACCCAGCAGCATGGCGCGTTCGGCCGCAGGCACGTCCTCGAGCCTGGCGTGCTGGCTCAGTTGCAAGGCTCGAATGTAGGCGACGATCGCCCAGCGATCCTGCGGCCCGATCCGGTCGGCAAATGGGTACATCCCGCCGTAGCCCTGGGTGATCACGTCGAACAGATACGCGTCAGCGGCGGTGCGTAACTTCTCGCTGTGCAGCGTCGCCGGGGCCGGAAATCCCCGCCGCACCACCATGCCGTCGCCGTCGCCCGAGACGCTGTGGCACGGAGCGCAGTAAATGTTGTAGCGCTCTTGCCCGCGCTGCAAGGTATTCAAGGTAACGGGCGGCGCGTTGGCGCTGGCCTTCGTGACCGGCATGCGGTCGTGCGATTCGTGCTTGCTTCGAACTTGACCTTCGCGCGCAGTTGGCACCGGCGTGTCCGCCGGCAGCGGCTGATCGCCCAATCGCCCGCTCGAGGACGCGGCCCACGTCCCGGCGCTGCGCACCACGACCCCGGGCTCGAGCGGGCGCGCGGATTTTCCGTCGGCCCACAGTGTGCTGGCCGCCAGCGGCTTGAATTTTGGCTGCTCGTACATGTTGCGTGCCGCCTTTTCGCAGCCGAGCAGCATCGGCAGCAAGAACGTCAGCGCGATCCAGGTACAGTGCTTGCTCACCGAGTGCCCCTTGCCGTTGCGCTACGCGCTAACGTCACTGACCTTCACAGGCTGCAACTGCTCGAGAAACCCGCGCGTCTGCTGCAGGTCGAATCGCGCATCGGTCGCCTCGATGCACAGAAAGAATCGGTCGCTCGATGCGGCCGAGAAGCTCGGCTCATTGAATACGGGGTGGTATAGCTGGGGCAAGCCGCTGCGCAACAGTGTTCCGAGGAACACCGCGAGCGCCGCCCCGAGCACCGTCATCTCAAAGGTCGAGGGAATCAGGCCCGGCCAGGCAGGCGTTCGACCGCCGATATTGAGCGGGTAATCGACCGTGACGCTAAACCACTGCAGGGCGAACGTGCCGATGCCGCCGACGATTCCGCCGGCGAGCGCCAGCATGGAGATTGCGTGATCGTGAAATTCCAGCGCCTCGGCGAGCCCTTCGACCGGCATCGGCGCATACGCCTCAATGCGTCGGTAGCCGGCGCCGTGCGCAGAACGCGCCGCCGCTAGCAGCGCGGCTGGACTCGAAAACTCGGCGATCAGTCCGTAGGGCTGTTGGCTTGCATTCATGATCCACCTTGTTGCTGCGCCAGCAATTCGCGCATCTCGGTCATCGAAATCAACGGAATGAAGCGGACGAAGAGCAGTAGCAGCCAGGCGAAGAAGCCGATCGAACCGACCAGCGTCGCCCAATCCCAGATCGTTGGATAGAACATCCCCCACGCGGAAGGCAGGAAATCGCGATGCTGACTCGTCACAATCAGCATGAAGCGTTCGAGCCACATGCCAACGTTGATGACGATGCTGATGCCGAACAGCACCCAGGGGGCGTGGCGCACGCGCCGTGACCAAAGGGCCTGCGGAACAACGACGACACAGACGATCAGTGCCCAGTAGACTGGGGCGTATGGGCCGCGCATCCGGTTGAGCGCCGTGTACACCTCGTAACGATCAGCGCTGTACCAGGCCATGAAGATCTCCATCACGTAGCTGTACGCCAGCACGAGCCCCATCGCGAGAATCAGCTTCGCGAGATTGTCCAGGTGCCGATCGGTGATGAAGTCGCCCAGATCGAACGCGCGCCGCAGCAGCACGGCGATCGTCATGGCCATCGCGAAACCCGAGAACATCGCGCCGGCGACGAAGAATGGCGGAAAGATCGTCGAGTGCCAGCCTGGCGTATTGCCCGTGGCGAAGTCCAGACCGACGACGCTATGGACCGAGACGACCAGCGGCACGGCGAGTCCGGCAAGCAGCAAATGCGCGCCGCGGTGGCGCTGCCAGTGGCGCGCCTCGCCGCGCCAGCCCAGTGCAAGCAGGCCGTAGGCGATTTGCGCCGAGCGGCTGCGCGCCCTGTCCCGCAGCGTGGCGAAATCGGGAATCAGGCCCAGGTACCAGAACATCAGCGAAAGCAACAGGTACGCGAGGATCGCGAAGAAGTCCCAGACCAGCGGGCTGCGCCATTGTGGCCACAGGCTCATGACGTTGGGGTACGGGGCGAGCCAGTAGAAAAACCAGGGTCGCCCGAGGTGGATGATCGGAAATATGCCGGCGATCGCGAGCGCGAAGATCGTCATGGCCTCGGCAAAGCGACTGATCGACGCACCCCAGGGCTGGCGCGTCAGGTGGAGCGCCGCCGAAATGAAGGTCCCGGACATGGCGATTGCGATCCACCAGACATAGTTGGTGATGTCGAAGGCCCAAACGACCGGGACATTCAGGCCCCAGATGCCGACGCCTTCGTAGAACAGGTAGCTAATGGCCCCGAAGAAGACCAGGCTTAGCGCCGAACACAGGGCGAACGCGATAGTCCACCAGCGCGGGGTGGGCATCGTCAGGACGATGCCACTGATTTTCTCCGAAATGGACGCGAACGAGTGGGTGTCCGAGAGACGCACCGCCATAGACTTGCCCTCGCCGCGGCTGGCAGCGCCGAGCGAGCTCGGCAGGTCCGGCGCGAAAGTATCCGGCGTCGCGGTGGTCATCCCACAGACTCCGCCGTCGGATCGCCCGCTTGTTGGTCCTGCAGTTCGGGATTTGGGTTGCTCAGCCTTGCCAGATACGTAGTCCGCGGCCGCGTATTGAGCTCCCCGAGCAGTGCGTAGCGCAGCACCGAGGACTTGGCCTTGCTGACCCGGCTATCCGGATCATTGATATCGCCAAAGACGATGGCTCCCGTGGGACAGGCCGCCTGGCACGCGGTCAGGACTTCGCCATCGCGCAGACGCCGGTTGCCTTTTTCCGCCTCGATCCGCGCATTGGTGATGCGCTGGACACAGTAGGTGCACTTTTCCATCACGCCGCGCATTCGCACGGTGACCTCCGGGTTGCGTTGCGCCTTGAGGCTTTCGGTCTCGGTGTCCGAATACTGGAGGAAGTTGAAACGGCGCACCTTGTAGGGACAGTTGTTCGAGCAGAAGCGCGTCCCGATGCAGCGGTTGTATACCTGCAAGTTGAGTCCCTCCGAGTCGTGGACCGTGGCCTCGACGGGACAGACTGTTTCGCAGGGCGCACGCTCGCAATGCATGCAAGGCACCGGCTGGAAGAAGGTGCGCGGGCGCTCCGCGCTGCCCTGGTAATAGCGATCGACGCGTATCCAGTGCATTTCCCGGCCACGCCTGACCTCCGTCTTTCCCACGATCGGTATGTTGTTCTCGGACTGACAGGCGATCGTGCATGCGGCGCAGCCGGTACAGGCGTCGAGATTGATGCTCATGCCCCACGCATAGCCCTCGTATTGGACGGGCTGGTACATGCTCGGATTGGGCTGGCGCTCGTCGCCCAACTCCGCGGCGTGATCGCGGTGGAACTGCGCCAGGGTCATGGAGCGCACGGGATGGCGCCCCTCCATCGTGAAATGGTGCTGCGTCGTTGCGAGCCGGTATTTCTCGGTTGTTTTTCGCAGCTCCAAGCCGTGCCCGCACCACGGCTCATCGGAACGACGCAGCAGGTACGCGTTGAACCCGGCGCCGTTGCCGATGCGCCCTGCCCGATGCCGCCCGTACCCGAGCGTCACGGTGACCGCCTTGTCGGGGTGTCCCGGAACGATCCAAACGGGTGCCTTGACGGAGGCGCCACGATAAGTGAGCTCGACCACATCCTCGTTGTCCAGACCGAGCCGCTGGGCGAGCTGCGGGCCGACCAACGCGGCGTTGTCCCAGGTCAACTTGGTCAGGGGCTTGGGCAATTCCTGCAGCCAGCCGTTGTTGGCAAAGCGACCGTCCCAGACGGTCGGGTCCGGCGCAAATACGATGTCGAGCAGCGCCTCATCCCGCGTGTAGGCGGGCGCCGCGCGCTCGGGCGAAAAGCCGGCTTTCAGGGCGACCGCCTTTGGCGGCAATTCCGAGCCTTCGACGAACCCACGGTGCAGCGCAGCATCCCAGAACGCCTCGAAGTCGGCTCCGGCGTGTGCTTTGCTCCAGTAGTCGCGCACCGCCTGGTAATCGTTGGGCGTGCTCTGGCCAAGCAGCACCGCCAACACTTGATGCGCCGACTTGCCCCCGTACAGGGGCGCTATCAACGGCTGCTGGATCGAAATCGTTCCGTCGAACGCGCGGGTGTCGGACCAACTCTCCAGAAAGTGCGCCTGCGGGACGTGCCACTCGCACTGCGCCGACGTTTCGTCGTCATAGAGACTCAAATGCACCGTCAAGCCGATCTTCGCCAGTTGAGCGCCGAAGTCCAGATCCGCGGGCGCGCTGTACACCGGATTGCCCTCGAGCACGAGGAGCGTGTCGACACGCCCGGCCGCGATGTCGGCGACCAGCGTGCGCAGCGAATCGGCCTGAGAGGCAGGCTGCGAGAGTACCGGAGCGCTGTACGCGACGGTGCGGCCGACGTTGCCGAGCCGTAGGTTGATCGCATACGCGAGCGCGTGGACGATCGCCGGCTGTGCATCGCCGGCCAGGACCAGCGACTCTGCGGCATTTTCCCTCAGGTCACGCACGCACCCCGCGATCGCCACCGCGGAAACCGCCGGCGTACCCTGGGCCTCGCCAGCCGGTGAGGCCAGCGCCTGGGCGATTGCGCGCGCGACCGCCTCGATCTCGGAGAAGCGCGCCGCAAATCGATGGTCGGCAAACGCACCGGTCAGTGTCGGCGTGCTCTCGACCGCATACAGCCGGCCCGGATGCGGTTGGCCGTCCTCGCCGAGCCGCGCGGCGGCAAAATCGCGCATGTGGCGCACCCCGGGGCCGCCGAGAAAATCACCGTCCAGACTCAACACCACGCGCGCCCGGTCGAAGCGATAGCGCGGTTCGACGGGCTCGCCGAATGCCAGCCGCCCCCCCTCGTAGACGTTGTCGCGATTGATCGGCTGATACTGGTGCCAAACCGCGGCGGGAAAGCGCTGCAGCAGCGAGCGAAGCTGGTTGGTCAGTGTCGGCGACGTGACGCTCTCGGTGAGAATCCGCAGGCCCGCGCCAGCATCGGCAGCGAGGCGGCCCATCCTGGACTCGAGCGCCGCGACGAACGCGTTCCAGGTGCTGACCTGCCCGCTATGCGTCACCGCTTGCGAGCGATCCGGGTCCCACAGGTCGAGGACGCAGGCCTGGGCGAAGATGTCGGTCGCGCCCAGGCTTGCCGGGTGGGACGGATTGCCTTCCACCTTGGTCGGTCGCCCGCCGTCGCTCTTTACCAGCAGCCCGACCGCGTACCCACCAAGGCCTGCCGCCGTGGCAAAGTACAGTGGCTCCCCGGCGGCCAGCTGTGGCGGCGCGTGCACGTACGGAACGATCGCTTGCTGGGGGGCGCGGCTACAGGCCCCGGCCCCTGCCAACGAAAGCGACGCCGCCATCAGTCTCAGGAACCCGCGGCGGTCGACCGCCGATGCGTCGATCGCCTGCCCGGTCGGGCGCGGCATGCGCTCCTCGGACACGTTGTGCCTCTGCCATTCCTCCAATGTGCGCCAGAACACCGTCCGGCCGTCTGGCGCCGCCTGCGCTATGCGCTCTTGCTGATCGTCGCTGTGGGCCATTTTCTACCGATGGCAGTTTGAGCAGTCGGCCAAGCGGCTGCGATTGATCTGATAGTCTGCAAGCAGCCGCTGACCCTGCTCCAACTGATCGTCCGGCGCGCGCCACGCCATATCGAACACCCTGTCGCGCGGACGAAGAAATTTCTCCGGCGCGCGGTGGCAGGCCAGACACCACTCCATTTCCAAGGACTGGGTGCGCCAGATAAGCGGCATCTGCTCGACCTGGCCGTGGCAGGTCGAGCAGCCGACGCCCTTGGCGATGTGAATGCCGTGATTGAAATACACGAAATCGGGCAGCCGGTGCACCCGGATCCACCGCAGTGGACGCTCCTCGCGAAAGCTTGCGAACAACGGCGCGAGCATCGACTGGTCCTTGAAGAGCTGCGAATGGCAGGTCATGCAGGTCGAGGTCGGCGGAATGCCAGCGAAGGCCGAAGTCTCTACCGTCGCGTGACAGAAGCGGCAATCGAGGCCCACGTCGCTAATATGGTGTTTGTGACTGAACGGCGGTATCTGCGTGACCGGCGCATCGATCGCAGGAGATTCGGCAATGAGGCTGCGCCAGCCCAGGACCGCGGTAACACAGCCCAGCAATATCGCCGCCGCGCCCACCTTAAGCACGAAAACCAGCCCGGGTCGAAAGACCTGTGCCATAACGATAACTCTGTGCCGTCTATCTGGACGTACGTCCGCGGATGTTCCAGTTCAGAGCTTAAGCAACCGCGGCGCATCGCCCGGCATCGCAGTCAGAGCCAAGCGCCACGCCAATTGTGATGCTGACATGTCAAGAATTCAACACCTTGTCAGAGATGGTTATTTAGTAGTTAGAAACCACGATGCTCTTTGCGGACCGCCAGCACGTAACGCACGATGCGATCCGGATTGCATCCGTACCGTTGTTGTGCGATCGGTGCACAATTTCCGCGCCAGATGCCGGACCCAGACGGGTTCCTCAGAATTTGAGCGAGACCTCCGCGATCGCCGCGCCGATCAGTAGCGCGAGATATGCGAGCGACGCGTGAAAATTTGCCATCGCCGTGCGGTAGGTCGGCGCGCGCGCCAGTTGGGCGCTCTTCAGCAGCAGGTAGGTACCTGCGCCCAACGCGGTAGCCAGATACAACCACCCCATGCCAAGCACTACGGGCAGCAGGGACGCGAGGACCAAGAGTGCAGCGCAGCCGAACACCGTGCGTGCCGCGCGAGCGCTCCCGACGACGACGGGCAGCATCGGCACCTTTGCCGTGGCGTAGTCATCGCGAAATGCGATCGCTAGGCTCCAGAAATGCGGCGGGGTCCAGAGGAAGAGCACGAACGCGAACGCCAACGGCAGCGGCTCGATCGTCTGCGGCGACACCGCGGCTGCGCCGGCAAGCACGGCAAAGCTGCCCGCAAGCCCGCCGATGACGATGTTCCACCAGGTACGGCGCTTGAGCCAGATCGTGTAAACGACTGCGTAGGTAAATGCGCCGAGGAAGGTATAAATGGCCACGGCGGCGTTAAGCGCAACCGCCGCCAGCGCGATACCGGCCACACCCATCGCCGCAATTGCAGCGAGCCACGCGGGGCCGGCGCGACAGCGGCCGGTTACGAACGGGCGGTTGCGCGTGCGACGCATCCGCGCGTCGAGGCCGCGCTCCGCCATTTGATTAAATGCGCCCGCCGCGGCCGACGCCATAGTGACCGCCAGGGCTAAGGCACAAACCCGCCAAGCAGGAAGGGCTTGCCCTGGGGTAACCGCGAGTCCCGCGATCGCCGTTAGCCCGATAACGAGTCCGATGCGCAGCTTGAACAGTTCGAAGAAAAGCCGCAGCGGGAGAACACGGGTTGGCCGCAATAGGACAGGAATCTGGTTGCCTTGCAGCATGTCCACCTCCTTGACAACGCAGTTCGAAGACCGGATCGCACGGCGATTGCGGCCGCCCTCGATGTTGCATCAGATTGTCAGGGATTCGAAGTCAAGACCATGTAACTTTTAGGGGTTCTTAGTCAGCTCTCCGTATAGGACGATGTGGCGCGTGTACGCACCGCGAGAGCGTGTTGGTGGGCAAGCGCGGGCAAGACATGCGTCGTGCCGGCCTGCCGGCCGCGGCGCTCAGTACGCTGACATGGGCCAACCCGCGTCATTCGGTCGCATAGAACCACGTGCACTGAATGAGGCCGCCTGCCACTTCATAGACGATTGCCACCTCGAAGGGCTGGTCGCGCACACCCGAAATGCGCTCATGGTCGATGACCCGGTTCCCGAGGACCATGCGGTTCAGGAGCTCGGCGTGCAGGCCTTGCCTATTGAACCTGTTCTTGGCGTAGAAATCGCCAAAGGCGGTCTTGCCGACGATGACAGGCTCCACGTTGGGCGGCCGAAACACGCGAATGTTCTCACTGTACATGGCGAGAAAGGCGCGCAGATCGCGGGCGTTGTAGGCGTCGAGTCGGCGTTGCGCGACTGCTTCGGGATTCATCATGACAACTCCCGGTTTGCCCTGGCGCAGGGCGTATCGGTTCCCGGAGCGCTTGGGCGCGTAGCGGGCGGCTGGGCCGCGGCCGGCTTCAAGGCCTGGAGCCTTCCCGGATCGCGGAAGACACCAGGCATCTTCCCTTGCCGCATAGCAAACGAGACTGGCTTCCCCTTGCCAACAAAATCAAGGTGCCGGGCTTGGCGACACCCTCTCCCATGCAGAGGCGCACTGCCGTACGTAGCGGTAATACGTCTTCGAATCCGGGCAGTAGTACCAGTACGAAGGCACCCGTGGAAGGTAAGAGTTGGACTGCGGGGTCATGGAAACCGGCGGTGCAAGGTACTCCTAGGGATAGCCGTAAGGGTAGTCGAAGTCATCGAAAAACAAGGATATGCATACCAAAACGGATCGGAGTATGCGCCGCCCCAGCCACAGCATCCGTACCCGTAGTGACGGTACCCGTACGGGCCCCACCAGGTGCCGTAGTATCCCCGGGCTGCTCCGTGCGGGACCCCACCCGCCTGTGCGCCCTGGCCATGACCGCTAGCACCAGCCCCACGTCCACCGCCCCCGGGGCTCGCGCCTGCACGGGCAAGTGCAGCGGTCGATCCGCACTGCAGGGCCGGCGCCAGCCCAACCACGGCGCCGACTTGCGCCGCAACGCGCCACAGCTCTTTCAACTGGGCCCCCGCGTCGTGAACCAGCTTCAAACACCAAAATTAGAGACGGTCAAGGCGGACTTTGTTCCGCCAAAAGAGAACGAACATCGCGTCACAGTTCCGACTGTAGTGCTTGTGGCCGCTTCGCGCCCGTTGCGCGCAAACAGCTGTTTGCAGGCGCCACGCGCACTTGCTCCCGGCGTGCTTGCCGCGGGACCCGCGCTCGTGGCACTGACACGTTGCGCGCGCCTGCAGGCACCCATTGTCGCGGATCCGCCGACGCCACTTCCGCTTCCGTACGACTTGCTACACAATCGGCTTGCCCGACCAACGATAATCGGGCGCCGGGCCGTTTTTCCCCACTTCCTTGGAAGGTCTCGATCGTGAGCAAGGCATTCGTCAAGGAATCTGCGGAGGACGACGAGGAGGCGATCGACGCCCCTTCGGTTCCGGCCGGGTCAAAGAACTACATGACGCCTGGAGGCTATCGGCGCCTGCGTGCGGAGCTCGGCAATTTGGTCACGGCCGAGCGTCCGGAGGTAGTGCGCACGGTCTCCTGGGCCGCCTCCAACGGCGACCGGTCGGAAAACGGCGACTACATCTATGGCAAGAAGCGCCTGCGCGAGATCGACCGTCGAATCCGATTTCTAACCAAGCGGCTCGAATTCGCCGAGGTGGTCGACCCGGCGCAGCGAGGCGCCACCGACCAGGTCTTTTTCGGGGCGACGGTCGTTTATGCCAATGCGGACGGCGTGCGTAACGAGGTCACGATTGTCGGCGTCGACGAGGTGGACCCGGCGCGCCGATGGGTGAGCTGGATATCGCCGATCGCGCGCGCCATACTCAAGGCCCGCGAGGGCGATTCGATCCAATTCCAGACCCCGTCGGGTCCGGAGACAATCGAAATCCTCGAGGTCCGCTACGACAACTCGGACGGCGGCAGCTCAGGCGCTTGAGCCCGGGAACTGATACGGGTGCGCGCAACGCGAAGCACCTGGCGGATACGCCGCAGCGTGCGCACGACCCGTGCAAGATGGCGCCGGTCGTGCACCTGAATCTTGAAGTGGATCGTGACCTCGCGCGCATCCTCATCCTCGACATTGACGCTGAGGATATTGGACTCGGCCTCTGCCACCGCCACCGCCACGTATCCGAGTACCCCGCGCTCATTGCGCGCGCGCACGTCCATGTTGGCTGCATAAACGCCAACCGGTTCTTCCGCCCATTGCAGATCGAGCCAACGCTCCGGGTCGGCGCGGCGCGCTCGCTGCGCATGAATGCAGTCCGACTGGTGCACCACCAGACCGAGGTCGCGCCGCAGCTGCCCGACGATCTCGTCGCCGGGAATCGGCGTGCAACAATTAGCCATCTGCAGGGCCATTCCCTCGGTTCCCTGGATTTGCACGGGCGCGGTCGGCAGCGGTGTCCCGGTGCCAGTCGCATCCGCTCCCGAGGATGGGGCGCTGCGTGAATGGATGCGGCTCAATTGCCGTACCAGCACCGCGGGAAGGCGCCGCCCCAGGCCGACGTCCGCGAGCAACTCCTCCTTATCATGCGCCTGCGCCTCGCGAACGAGGGCGCTCCAGGCTTCCGGACTGGCGTCGGACACGTCGAAGGAAAATTGCGCTGCCGCCTGGGCGAGCAGACGCGCGCCCAGATCGATGGACTCCTGGCGTTTCATCGTCCGCAGGAAGTGGCGAATTTCAGCGCGTGCGCGTCCGCTGCGCACAAAACCCAGCCACGCGGGATTGGGCCGAGCCAGCGGTCCGGTGACGATCTCCACGACGTCGCCATTGCGCAGTTCCGTGCGCAGCGGCTGCGCTTCGCCATTGATGTGTGCGGCGATGCACTTGTTGCCGATATCGGTGTGTATCGAATACGCGAAGTCGACCGGCGTTGCGCCGCGCGGCAGCGAGACGATCTTGCCCTTGGGCGTGAAGATGTACACCTTGTCAGGAAAAAGGTCGACCTTGATGTTTTCCAGGAACTCGGCAGAGTCGCCCGTTTGCTGCTGCAATTCAATGAGCGATTGCAGCCATTGGTGGGTGCGTGACTGCATGTCCGAGAGGCTCTTCGCGTCCTCCTTGTACAGCCAATGCGCGGCAACGCCCGATTCGGCGACGCGGTTCATTTCACGCGTGCGCAGCTGGAACTCGACCGGCTGGCCAAACGGCCCGATCAGCGTGGTATGCAACGATTGATAGCCGTTGACCTTCGGAATCGCAATGTAGTCCTTGAATTTTCCCGGCACCGGCTTGTAGAGGCCGTGCAGGACACCGAGCGCCAGATAGCAGTCAGGGACGCTGTTCAGGACGATGCGAAAGCCGTAGATGTCGAGCACCTCCGAGAATGACAGGTGCTTCTCGACCATCTTGCGGTAGATGCCGAACAGCGTCTTTTCCCGCCCGAAAATCTCCGCCTTGATTTTGCCGCGCGCCAGCGCGTTTTGAACCGCAACATGGATCTTCTTGAGAACCTCGCGGCGGCTCCCACGTGCGGTGAAGACCGCCCTTTCGAGCACGCGATGGCGCAAGGGATAAAGCATCGCGAAGCAGGCTTCCTGCAGTTCCCGGTAGATCTCGTTGAGCCCGAGCCGGTGCGCGATCGGCGCGTAGATGTCGAGCGTCTCGCGCGAGATCCGCTTTTGCCGCTCGCGATCGACGGCTTTCAAGGTGCGCACGTTGTGCAAGCGATCGGCAAGCTTGATGAGGATCACGCGCACGTCGCGCGCCATCGCCAGGAGCATCTTGCGAAAACTCTCCGCCTGTGCCTGGGCATTGCTTGCGAAGTTCAGGCGGTCGAGCTTGGAGACGCCGTCGACGAGTTCGGCCACGGACGGTCCAAACTGCTCCGCGAGGTCCTGCTTGGAAATCCCCGAATCTTCCATCACGTCGTGCAGCAGGGCCGCCTGCACTGCGCCGACATCCATGCGCCAGTGGGCCAGGATCTTGGCCACCGCGATCGGGTGGGTGATGTACGGTTCGCCGCTCTTGCGAAACTGTCCCAGGTGCGCGGTGTCGGAAAATCGAAACGCCGCCTTTACCTTTTGAATGTCGCTGGAGGACATATAGACCTTCAGGCGATCTGTCAGATCCGCAAAGCTGATGACCTGGCGTTCGGGCGCAGTCGCGTCTGTCGGAGCGCTGGGCTCCGATCGCCAGACCGCGCTGCCCGCCTTGCGCAAGGCCTGTGCGGCACGTCGCGCGAAGCCCGGCGGCTTTAGCGGTGCCGGGGATTCGGAAGGAACGATTGGGGCGGAACTGTCCGCTGACGTCGTCATAGACGCCACGCTAGCGCGCCTTACGACGCAGGGCAAACGGCAGCCCGACGCGCGCCCGCGGCGCGGATGCAGCGATGCTACGGGAGGCGCAGAACTCCGTTCCCCATCTGGATCAGGTCGGAACCTTGCGCAACATCTCGATTCCGACCTTCTGTGCGGCGATCTCGCGCAAGGCTGCCACAGCTGGCTTGTCCTTGGTGTCGATCTTGGGCGCGTGGCCTTGCGTCAACTGGCGCGCGCGGTATGCAGCGGCCAGCACCAACTGGAACCGGTTCGGGATCTGCTTCAGGCAATCTTCTACGGTGATGCGGGCCATGGTACGAATTCCAGGTTGTTGTTGCGCAGCGAGGTGGGAAGCCCAAGAGTGTCATTATACCGCGCGGCTACCCCCGGACGTGGCTGCTGCCGATGCGGGATCGGCTTGTTTCCAGATGTAATAGTGATCCCGAACCGCCGCTGCGATTGTCAACTGCTTGACGGTATGAAGCGTTCGGAAATGTACCGGGGGCGCAATTGCAGCGCCCGAGTCTGCCAGGGGAGTACCTCTTGTGAAGCGGCTTTTTGTCCTGTCCTCGATCGCCAGCATTTGGGCGTGCGTCATGCAACCCGTGCCGCCGCCTCAGTACTACCCGCCGCCGCCACCTCCGCAGCAATACATTCCCCCGCCGCCGCCGCCGCCGCCGCAGTACTCACCTGCCGCGCCACCGGCGCAGTACATTCCCCCGCCGCCGTCGCCCGAGGGGTCGTACTACACCCCGCCGCCCGATGCCGCCTACTATCCGCAGACGACGGACGAGAACTACATTCCCCCGCCCCCAGAGCCGGTCGTGAGCGTCTACGTGGATCCGCCGACGCAGCAGCCCGAGCCTATCGGGGTGCCGTGGGCGCCGCCGCCCATGCTGGTCGAAGACCCGGGGCCCATGCCCTTTTATGGCGCTGTCTGGACCGGCGGTTACTGGGTTTGGGACGGTCAGTGGGTATGGGCCCATGGCCGCTGGCTCGGCCCGCCCGTCGTCGGATATGGCTGGACGCCACCCTACTATGAGCACCGCGACGCAATCGTTGTCTTCGTACCGGGGTACTGGCGCGCACCGGGCGCCGTCTTCGTGGCGCCGGCCCCGGGACTGTCGATCACCGTGGTCGCAGCACGCCCGGGCGTTGTCATGGGGCCTCCGATTCAGGGGCCGAATGGCGTATTTGTTCCGCCACCGCCGGGGTCGCGGCCGGGGCTGATCGTTCCGGCGCCGATGGGAACGAACCCAGCAGTCGTCGTCGGCGCGCCGCCGCTGGTAAGGCCGGGCATGCAGGTGCGTCCGGGAGATGGCGGCCATGTGCAGATTGTTGCGCCGGCCAACGCGACCGCCAATGGTCAGCCGCTCAACACGATGGCCCCGAGCCAGGCGCATCTTGCCGCCGCGCAGGCGCCGGTCGTTCGCGTAGCCGCACCCCAGCCGCCAAGTGGACATCCGATCCCCACGTTCTCCCCCCGGAGCGGCTTTTCGCACCTGCCCGAGCCCCGAAGTGTGCAGCCGGTCGTGACGCAGCCCAGCCAGTTGCGGCGATCGCCCGCCACTGGGGCCCAAGCGGCACCCGCCTCGCCCGCGGCACCGCCCGCGCGGCAATTTGCGCCGCCACCACAGCCGCAAGCGCCACAGGTCAACCCCGTGCGGCCCGCATCGCCCGCCATGCCGCCCGCGCGGCAATTTGCGCCGACGCAGGCGCCAGCGCCGCAGTTCAACCCCGTGCGGCCCGCCTCCGAGCCGGGGCCCGCCCGGCAGGCAACCGAACTGGCGAATCCGCCCAAGGCGCCCGCAGCGGTGCCGCGCGCGGGGCCAGCGCCCGGAGCGCCCGCTGCGCCCGGAGCGCCGGCGGCCGCCCATCCTGCCAAAGTCCCCAAGCCGGCGCCGAAGAATGAGCGGGAAAAGGCGGAAAGCGAGCATCACGAAGCGCGCTGAGGCGCTGCGCTCCCGCGGGCGCCGCCTCTGTCGAGCACGCCTGTCTGGCGCCGCTTACCGGGTCGGGATGCCCAGCTGCGCGAACAGCTCGTGATGAAGAGCGGCCTGGGCCTCGTAGCGCAGGCGGGTAGCGGTTACGACCGCGGACAGCTGTGCCAGCGCCGCCTCGAAATTCTCGTTGATGATGATGTAGTCGAACTCCGGGGCGCGGGCGATCTCGCTGCCGGCCGCCAGCAGGCGCCGCTTGATGACCGATGGGCTGTCCTGGCCGCGCTTGTGCAATCGCTCGTCGAGCGCATCGATGGACGGCGGCAGGATGAAAATGCCAACGGCCCGCGGGAAGTGCAGTTTGACCTGCCGGGCACCCTGCCAATCGATTTCCAGCAGCACATCGGTGCCGGCGGCAAGGCGACTCTCGATTTCGCGCCTTGAGGTGGCATAGAAGTTACCGTGGACCTCGGCGCTCTCGAGGAATTCCCCGTGGGCCTTGCGGCGCTGAAACTCCGCAGGATCGACAAAGTGGTATTCGCGGCCGTCGACCTCGCCTGGCCGCGGTGGGCGTGTCGTACAAGACACCGACAAGGCGATCGCTTGGTCGCGCGCGAGCAGGGCGTTGACCAGGGAGGATTTACCGGCACCGGAGGGCGCGACGACCATGAAGATCTGGCGGCCGGAGGCCAAGGCAGCGGGTAGCGGGGCGCTGATCATGGTTGTCGCGGTACGGGCGTGTGGGGTTTTCCGCAGCGGCGCGCAGCTTATTCGAGATTCTGCACCTGTTCGCGCATCTGCTCGATAAGCAGCTTTAGCTCGACCGCGGCGGTGGTCATATCGATGACGCTCGCCTTGGATGCAATCGTGTTGGCTTCGCGGTTCAGTTCCTGCATCAGGAAGTCCAGGCGTCGGCCTACAGCGCCCCCCTGCTGCAGGTTCCTGCGCACCTCGGTGACGTGGGCCGCAAGTCGATCCATCTCCTCGGCGACGTCCGAACGCATGCCATGCAGGGTCAGCTCCTGCCGGATGCGATCATTGAGCTCTTCGCGCGACAGCGCCGCCCCCGCCAGGACCGTTCCCAGCGCCTGCGTCATTCGCTCGTTGAGCCGGCGCTCCATGTCGGCGAGGATCCGTGGCATGCTGGCGCGCAAAAGCACGAGGATAGCCTCGATGCGGTCACAGCGTTCGACCAGTGCCGCGCGTAGCGCCGCGCCCTCGCGCAAACGCGACTGCAGCAGACCCTCGAGTGCGCCGTCGAGCGTTTGTAGCAGGGGTCCTCGCCAAACTTCCGGGTCCGCGGCGGTGTTCTCGATCACGCCCGGCCAGCGCAGGACGTCGCCAACACCCATCGGGGTCGACTGGGGGAGCGCTGCGTGCACCTGGCGCGTGAGTTCGTTGAGTAGGGCCAGGGCGGCCTCGTTCAGACGCGGGCTGGCCGCCAGCGGATCGCGCACGAGGGTGACGCGACAGTCAAGCTTGCCGCGGGTGACCAGGGAACTGATGCGCTCGCGGACAGAACCCTCGGCATAGCGCAATTCCTCCGGAAGCCGAAGGGTAAGCTCCAAATACCGTCCATTTACAGATTTAATCTCGACCGTAACCGCGCCAAACTCCGTCGTCTGCGTCGAATCGGAGAAACCCGTCATGCTGGCGACTTCCGCCATGTGCTCTACCTTGTCCGCTGTGGCGCGGAAAATGCCCTACGGGAAACCAAGGGATTTGGATAAAATGCGCGCGCTTACCGCATTGTGCCCGATACGACGGGTGCAATCGAACGACGCGGCTCCCGCAGTCCCATTGAAATAACAGCTGTAACGGCACCTTTAACCGCATCGGCGACCCATGGCGGCTCAGACCAACGCGTCTTTACCCGAAGGCATTCAGCTCGGTGCCTACCGCATTGTAAAGAAGATCTCCAGCGGGGGATTTTCGATCGTCTATCTGGCGCAGGACGAAAACGGCAACTCGGTGGCGATCAAGGAGTACATGCCCGCGGCGCTCGCCCAGCGCAAGCCGGGCGAGTTCGCGCCCTATGTCACGCCCGAGAACCTGAACACCTACCGGATCGGCCTGAAGTGCTTCTTCGAGGAAGGTCGCGCCCTGGCTTCGATCTTCCATCCGAACATCGTGCGCGTGCTGAATTTTTTCCGCGCCAACGAGACCGTGTACATGGTCATGCACTACGAGTCCGGTCGTTCCCTGCAGGAACACGTGCTGCGCACTCGCAGCAAGGATCAGAAGGACGTGCTCTCGGAGCGCTTTATTCGCCGCGTTTTCGCGCAGGTCATGAACGGCCTGCGCGAAGTGCACAGCAATCGCCTGCTGCACCTGGACGTCAAGCCGGCCAACATCTATCTGCGCATGGACGGCGCGCCGATCCTGCTCGATTTCGGCGCTGCCCGGCAGACCTTACAGCGCGACATCAGCAAGACCTACCCGATGTACACGCCCGGCTTCGCCCCTCCGGAGCTGTACAAGCGCGATGCGGAACTCGGACCGTGGACCGACGTCTACAGCATCGGTGCCTGCATCTACGCGTGCATGTCCGGGCTGCCGCCCCAGGAGTCGGACCAGCGCCTGCGCGATGACAAGATGCCGCAGGCCCTGCGTTCGTTCCGCGGACTGTACTCGGCGCAGCTGATCTCCATGGTGGAGCGGTGTCTGCGGCTGAACTCCCTCGAGCGTCCGCAAACCGTGTACGCTGTACAAAAGGAACTGCTCAACGATGTTCCCGAAACCCCGGAATTTTCGTTTCTCGAGCGTACGGGCGCGCGCGTGCGCCACCTGCAGGAGCGCATGGCGCGGTTCGCCAAGGATCACAACATCACCTGGTTTTGAGGTCGATTGTGCGCTTCTCGATCTACCAAGAAAGCAAGAAAGGCGGGCGCAAGGTCAACCAGGACCGCATGGGATATCTTTACACGCGAGATTCCCTGATGATGATGGTCGCCGACGGCATGGGCGGCCACGCGCGAGGCGAGGTCGCGGCGCAGATGACCATGCAGATGGTGGCCTCCATGTATCAGCGCCTGGCAAAGCCCCTGCTCGCCGATCCGGCGCGCTTCCTGGAGGAGGCGGTGCAGGCCTCGCACCATGAACTGCACCGCTACCGGGCCGAGCAGAGCCTACCGGAAGCGCCGCGCACCACGATCGTTCTTTGCGTCGTGCAGCAGGGCATTGCAATCTGGGCGCATGCCGGCGACTCGCGGCTGTACCTGATCCGCAACGGCGCCATCGTCGATCGCACGCTGGATCATTCGCGCGTCCACCACCTGGTGTCGTCGGGACTTATTCGTCCCGAGGATGCCAAGGACCACCCCGAGCGCAACCGTATCTTCAATTGCCTCGGAGCCTTCGTTGCGCCGACCGTGGAAATCAGTCATCCGACGGCCTTGCATGGCGGCGATATCCTGCTGCTTTGCAGCGATGGACTTTGGGGAACCTTGAACGATCGAACCATCGTGGAGGCCTTCTCCGACCGCACGGTCATGCGGGCGGTCCCCGAGCTCATCGAAACCGCTCTGGAGCAGGGCGGTCCGGAATCGGATAATTGCACTGCGCTGGCGATGGCCTGGGCGGGGGCCGAATCGTTGGACATGGTCCCGCCAACCGACGCCCCGGTTTCCACGCTGGTAATTCCCGAGGGCGCAATGACATCGACCATCCAGATCCCGCGTGCGGGCGACGAACCCGGGCCGGCGTACACCGACGACCAGATCGACGACGCCGTCGACGAGATTCAGAAGGCAATCCAGCGCGCCTCCAAGCTGATCGCGGATCGATGAGCCGGCGCAGCGACGGTCGAGGCGCCGACGAGCTGCGGCGCATAGAATTCACCCGGGGCTACACGCGCCACGCCGAGGGATCCGTGCTGGTCGCCTTTGGCCACACGCGCGTGCTGTGCACCGCGTCGGTTGAGGAGCGGGTTCCGGCCTTCCTGCGGGGCAAGGGGCAGGGTTGGCTGACCGCCGAGTACGGCATGCTGCCGCGGGCGACCGGAACACGCTCGGAGCGCGAATCCGTTCGAGGCAAGCAAGGCGGCCGCACGCACGAGATCCAACGCTTGATCGGGCGCTGCCTGCGTTGCGTCGTCGATCTGGAGAAGATCGGGGAACGGACAATCCAGATCGACTGCGACGTCCTCCAGGCCGATGGTGGCACGCGCACGGCATCGATAACCGGAGCCTACGTCGCCTTGGTCGACGCGGTATCCTGGTTGCGCAGCAAAGGGCTACTTGCCTGCGAGTCCGGCAGCCAAGCCGCCGCTGCCTCTGGCCGGACCGACGGTCCGCCGCAGGCCACCGGCGGGCCGATTCGCGACGCGGTCGCGGCGATATCCGTGGGCATCGTGGCCGGGCAAGCGCTGCTGGACCTGGACTACGCCGAGGATTCGCAATGCGACACGGACATGAACGTCGTGATGACCGGTGGCGGCGGTTGGGTGGAAATCCAGGGGACCGCGGAGGGCGCGCCCTTTTCGCGGGTGCAACTCGACGCGATGTTGGAATTGGCGCGTACGGGAATCGAACGCTTGGTCGCCGCCCAAAGAGCCGTTCTGGCCGAGCCTTTGCGACCGCGTTGAGCGGCGTGCGCCGCACGTCGAGCCGAGCCAATCGATGGACAATGACGCTATTGCGCAGCGGCGCCTGCTGCTAGCCTCGGACAATCCCGGCAAGCTGGCGGAGCTGCGCGCCCTGCTGGCGCCGATGGGCGTGCGCGTGGAGGCCCAGGGTGCCCTGGGCATCCGCGGCGCCGAGGAGCCGCATGGCACGTTCGTGGAAAACGCGCTGGCCAAGGCGCGTCACGCCGCGCGCGCTAGCGGCTGGCCAGCCTTGGCCGACGACTCGGGACTTTGCTGCCTGGCTCTCGATGGCGCGCCGGGCGTTCGTTCGGCACGCTATGCCGGCGAGAACGCGACGGACGCGCAGAACAACGCACGGTTGCTCGGCCAACTCGCCGGGTCGACGGACCGGCGTGCCCATTACCACTGCGTCGTGGTCGCTATGCACGGCGGCGACGATCCCGAACCGCTGATCGCGGACGGTCGCTGGGACGGCGAGATCGTCGATGTGCCGCAAGGAAGCGGCGGCTTTGGGTACGACCCGCACTTTTGGATACCGGGGCTCGGCTGCACCGCGGCAACGCTCGATGCCCACAGGAAGAACCGCATTAGCCACCGTGGCATCGCCATGCGCGCCTTGGCCGCACTGCTGCGCGAGCGCTGGGGTTGGTAGCCGTGCGCCGCGCGCAAGGGGCCGCGGTGCCATCCCAGCGAGCCGACCGGGGGGGCACGGCGACCGTCATCCCGATCGAGCGGTCGGGCGCGGTGCGCCGGGTTCAGCCTCCGCTCTCCCTCTATGTCCACATACCCTGGTGCCTGCGCAAGTGTCCGTACTGCGACTTCAACTCGCACGGCATCGAGCAGGGGCAGCCATTGCCGGAAGATGCCTACTTGTCGGCTTTGTGCGCGGACCTAGAGTCGACCCTGCCGGGCATTTGGGGGCGGACGGTGCACAGCATCTTCATCGGGGGCGGAACCCCGAGCCTGCTGTCGGGCGCTGCGATCGAGCGGCTGCTCTCCGACGTGCGGGCACGGGTGCGCTTGAGTCCCGAGTGTGAAATCACCCTGGAGGCCAATCCGGGAACCTTGGAAGCCGGACGCTACGCCGAGTTCCGGCGAGCCGGGGTCAACCGCCTGTCCATCGGCGTCCAGTCGTTCGAAGACGAGAAGCTTCGGGCCCTTGGACGCGTTCACGATGGCGCGCAGGCGATCCGCGCCGTCGAGGCGGCAAGGCGTGAGTTTGCCAATTTCAACCTCGATCTGATGATCGGCCTGCCGGGCCAGTGCGCCGATGACGCGCGCCGCGATATCGCGCGGGCGCTCGAATTTGGGCCACCCCACATGTCGCTCTATCAACTCACCATCGAACCCAACACGGTCTTTCACAAATACCCGCCGCGGTTGCCGGACGAAGAAGCGGCGGCCGCGATTCAAGCGGCCGTCGACGAGCTCGTCGCGGCCAACGGCTACGAGCACTACGAGGTGTCCGCCTATTGCCTGCCGGGCCGGGCCTCTCGGCACAATCTCAACTACTGGACCTTTGGCGACTATTTAGGGATCGGCGCGGGCGCCCACGCCAAGATCTCCTTGCCCGATCGGATCTTGCGCGAGGAGCGCTATCGCCTACCGGCCTCCTATTTAGAACACGCGAAGCGCGGCGAGTTCGTCGCCAATGCTCGCGTTCTCGGGCGGGCAGACCTGGTGTTCGAGTTCATGCTCAATGCGTTGCGATTGACCGCGGGATTTGCTATCCCGCTCTTCACCGAGCGCACCGGGCTCTCGCCAGCGGCATTGGAGCCGGGATTGACGCAAGCGCGGGCGCGCGGCCTGATCGAGCAAGGCGCCAGCCATGTTCGTCCGACCGCACTGGGCATGCGATTCTTAAATGATCTGCAGCAACTCTTTCTGGCCGAGGCTGTTTCGAAGTCATAACGAACCACTTTTGCGCGAAATCGCCGATCCCTATATTGGTGCAAATTCTTGCACCGATTTTGTTATATTGCACCAATATAGTTCACTGTTTATCCATTGGGACGCAAGTGTTTTTTGAGCGACGCTCCGTCGGCATTGCTCGAGGCGCCAAAGGCCGACTCTGGTACGCTCGCCGGCCAACGGCATGCAGAGGCGCGAAGGCCGTACCCCGGGGGCGAAGAGCAATGGGCACGCTTTCTGCTTCTTTCAGTCTAGATACGCATGGAACGGCATTTTTCACAGAGGAGAGGAATCGATGGCGTCGGCAAAAGACGTGTTGAAGCTGATCACGGACAACGAGGTCAAGTTCGTTGATCTGCGATTTACCGATACGCGAGGCAAGGAACAGCACGTGTCGGTACCGGTGAAGGCGTTCGGGGCAGACAAGTTCAGTGACGGGCATGCCTTTGATGGTTCGTCGATTGCTGGCTGGAAGGGGATCGAGGCCTCCGACATGCTGCTCATGCCCGATCCGGAGAGCGCGCACATGGATCCGTTTCGCGAGGAAAACACGCTGATTCTGTCGTGCGATGTGCTCGAGCCCCTGACCGGCAAGGGCTACGAGCGCGATCCGCGGTCACTGGCGCGGCGTGCCGAGGCGTACTTGAAGTCCAGCGGTCTGGGCGACGTGGCCTATTTTGGGCCCGAACCCGAGTTCTTCATTTTCGACTCCGTGACCTGGAGCGTCGACATGCAGGGCTCCTTCGTGAAGATCAAGTCGGAGGAGGCTCCCTGGTCCTCGGGCATTGACTACGAACAGGGCAATCTGGCCCATCGTGCTCCGGTCAAGGGCGGCTACTTTCCTGTCCCGCCGATGGATTCGCTGCAGGATATCCGCTCGGAGATGTGCCTGCTGCTGGAGCAGCAGGGGGTCGAGGTCGAGGTGCACCACCACGAGGTTGCGGCTCCGGGGCAATGTGAAATCGGCACCAAGTTCAGCAGCCTGGTCAAGCGTGCCGACTGGATGCAGATCCTGAAGTACACGATATGGAATGTCGCGGCCTCCTACGGCAAGACGGCGACGTTCATGCCCAAGCCCGTGGTTGGCGACAACGGATCGGGCATGCACGTGCACCAGTCCGTGTGGAAGGACGGGCAGAACCTGTTCGCGGGCAATCTGTACGCGGGACTTTCCGAGTTCGCGCTGTATTACATCGGCGGGATCATCAAGCACGCCCATGCCTTGAACGCGATTACCAACCCGGGTACCAACTCGTACAAGCGACTGGTCCCCGGCTTCGAGGCGCCGATCAACCTGGCGTACTCGGCTCGCAATCGATCCGCTGCCTGCCGCATTCCCTTCGTTTCCAGCCCGAAGGCGCGCCGGGTGGAGGTCCGCTTCCCGGATCCGACGACCAACCCCTACCTGGCATTTTCGGCCATGCTGCTCGCCGGCCTGGACGGCGTCCAGAACAAGATCCACCCGGGGGATCCGATCGACAAGAACCTCTACGATCTGGAACCGGAGGAGGCCGCCAAGGTTCCCAAGGTTGCCCACAGCCTGGACATGGCGCTCGAAGCGCTGGACCGCGACCGCGAGTTCCTGACCCGGGGCGGGGTGTTCACCAACGATGTGATCGATGCCTACATCGCTCTGAAGGCCGAGGAAGTGACGCGCTTTCGCATGACCACGCACCCGGTCGAGTTCGACATGTACTACAGCTTGTGATCGGAACAAGGGCACGGAGTGGATCGTTTCCGGGAAAAGGGCGGCTGCGAAGCCGCCCTTTTTCCTGCGTCCGGCGCCGGCTATATCGGGCGAACCGGCGTGGCAATGCCCTGAATGGTCGATCCAAATCCGCCCAATCCCGGTTATCGGCTGGCTGGCGAGCAGGTAGACTTCTCCCGGTAGGGAACCGATCGGAATTTGATGCGGCACGGCGCACTGTTGTTTTCGGGCTGGATTCTTGCAGGCGGTTGCGCGGCGGCGCAGACCGACGGCATTTTCGTCTGCGTCGATGCCGACGGCCACAAGACCTACCAGAATTCTGCCGAGGGAAATGCCTGCCATCGCATCGATGGTATCGTGGCGACGATCCCCGCATCCGAACTGCCGCGCGGCCAGTCGCCACGGCCAACGGCGCGTGCCGGCATCTCGGCCGCCAGCTTTCCCCGCGTCGACGTCAATACCCAGCGACTGCGCGACACGGATCGGCGCCGCATCCTGGAAGAAGAGCTTCGCACGGAAGAGGAGCGCCTTGCGCGCCTGCGCGCCGAGTTCAATCACGGCCAGCCGCAACCGGCCAGCGACGAGGCAATTGGTACCGGCCGGTACCACGATCACGTGCAGCGCCTTTTCGAGGACATCGAACGCTCGGAAGGCAATATCGCTTCGCTGCGCCGCGAGCTAACGCCCATTCGATATTGATCTGCCGGACGGCTGCGGTTCGGGAGGCACGGCGGTGAGTCCGCACACGCGGCCTGGCGGCAGGGCGGCGGCTTACGGGGACGAGGCCGAACTCGATTTGCTGGCCGTTGCCGTCCTCCTGGTCGATCGCGCCGGAATCGTCCGGCGTGCCAACCCGGCAGCAGAGACCACCTTTGACCTCTCCCGCCGACTGCTCGAAGGCCACGTCGCGCGGGCTCTGTTCGTCCAATCGGGGCAAATCGACATATTGCTCGCGGGTGCAATCGCCCATCAGTACGCGCAGCGACGTCAGCTGATGGCGGTTCGGCGTTCCTTGCGCGAGCCTTTGCCGGCATTGGTTGTTGCCAGCGCTACGCACCAGGGCGAAATCGCCCTGGTGCTGGAGCTGTCCGATGTACGCCACCAGTGGCGGTTAAACCGCGAGGAGCGCCGCGCGGACGTCAGCGAGGCCAACCGGCGGCTGTTGCGCAACCTTGCCCACGAGATCAAGAATCCGCTGGGCGGCATCCGCGGTGCGGCGCAACTGCTGGAAACCGAGCTGCGCACGAGCGAGCAGCGCGAGTTCACCCGCGTCATCATTGCCGAGGCCGATCGGCTGCAGTCGTTGCTCGATCGTGTTCTGGCGCCAAACCGCGGCCCGCGGGTGGTGGATGAGCTGAACATCCACGAGGTCTGTGAGCGGGTGCGGGCGCTGATCCTGGCCGAATTCCCGACGGGCCTGCGCTTCCTGCGCGACTACGATGCCTCGGTGCCGAATTTCCGTGGCGACCGCGAGCAATTGATTCAAGCGCTGCTGAACGTGGTTCGAAATGCGGCCCAGGCCTTGACCGAGCAGATCGTCCAGGACGATGCATGCATCGAAATCCGCACGCGCGTTGCCCGCCAGATCACTTTTGCGCGGCGGCACTGCCGGCTGGCACTAGATTTGCGTGTGATTGATAACGGCCCGGGCGTCCCAGAGGATATTCGAGAGCGGGTGTTCGACCCGCTCGTCTCGGGCCGGGAAGGCGGTAGCGGATTGGGACTGGCCCTGGCGCAGAGTTACATCAATGAAAACGACGGCATGATCGATTTCGAAAGCGAACCGGGTCGAACGGAATTCCGGATCCTGCTGCCGCTGGATCCGGTCGATGGTGAAAAGACATGATGGCAGAGAGCATCGAAGCTACGGAAACGGCGCAGGTTTGGGTGGTCGATGACGACCGCTCGATTCGCTGGGTGCTGGAGAAGGCTCTGAGCCGGGCCAATCTGTCCTCCCGCGTCTTTGCCAGCGCCGCAGAGGTGTTGGACGCACTCAAGCTCCACAAACCGCAAGTGCTGGTCTCCGATATTCGGATGCCGGGAATGGGCGGCATCGAATTGCTGCAGGAGGTGAAGAGCCGCATGCCCGGCCTGCCGGTGATCATCATGACCGCGTACTCCGATTTGGAAAGCGCGGTATCGGCGTTCCAGGGCGGGGCATTCGAATACCTCCCGAAACCCTTCGACATCGAAAAGGCCATCGAGCTGATTCGTCGCGCGCTCGACGAGAGCCTGCAGGTGGCCGGGGCCGAGGAGGATCCGCTGGAGGTGCCCGAGATACTCGGGCAGGCGCCGGCCATGCACGATGTCTTTCGAGCGATCGGCAGGCTGTCGCAATCCAACGCAACGGTCTTGATTACCGGGGAGTCCGGCAGCGGCAAGGAGGTGGTCGCGCGGGCACTGCACCGGCACAGTACGCGCGCCGCGCGGCCTTTCATCGCCCTGAACACGGCCGCAATCCCGCGCGACCTGCTCGAATCCGAATTGTTCGGACACGAGCGAGGCGCCTTTACCGGGGCGCAGGCGATGCGTCGAGGGCGTTTTGAGCAGGCCGAGGGCGGGACGCTTTTTCTCGATGAGATCGGGGACATGCCCGCCGAGCTGCAGACCAGACTGCTGCGCGTGCTGTCGGACGGCTTTTTTTATCGTGTGGGTGGTCACCAACCGCTCAAGGCCGATGCGCGGGTCATTGCCGCGACGCACCAGAATCTTGATGAGCAGGTGCGCGAGGGGCGGTTCCGCGAAGACTTGTTTCACCGGCTCAATGTCATTCGCTTGCGTCTGCCACCTTTGCGCGAGCGGCGGGAGGACATCCCGCTACTGGCGCGGCACTTTCTGGCGCGCAGCGCCAAGGAGCTTGGGGTCGAATCCAAGCGTCTGACCGAAGAAGCGCTGCAGTTCCTGACGCAATTGCTGTTCCCCGGCAACGTGCGCCAGCTTGAAAATCTCTGTCACTGGCTGACCGTTCTGGCCCCGGCGCAGTGGGTCCGCATCGAGGATTTTCCGATGGAGCTGCGACAGGAGCGGGGACTGGTGCCGGCACCCGCCTCGCCGGTACCGCCAGCCTTGCCCGATGCGCCCGGGGCCGTGGTTGCCAGCGCGCCGGCAGCCGCTCCGGCGGATTGGAGGGCCTTGCTGCGCACGGAAGTGAAGCGGCTACTCGAAAAGGGCGAATCGGGAATCATCGATGAGCTCACAAGCGACTTCGAGAGCGTCGTGATCGGCAGCGCCCTGAGCCATGTTCGTGGTCGGCGCATCGAAGCGGCAGCCCGGCTCGGTTTGGGTCGCAATACCATTACCCGCAAGGTTCGCGAGCTCAGGCTCGATCATTCCGAGGACTGAACGCTCAAGGGCTCGTAAGCGTGGCAACCACCGGCGCGTGGTCACTCGGCCGTTCCTGGCGGCGCAGTTCGACGTCGATTTCGCAGCCCGTGCAGAGGCCGGCCAGGGCGGCGCTCAGCAAGATGTGGTCGATACGCAGTCCCATCTTGCGGCGAAATGCCAATTCGCGATAGTCCCACCACGTGAACGAGCGCTCCGGCTGCTCGAAGAGCCGGAACGCGTCGCGCAAGCCGAGCGCGAGCAGTCCGCGAAAACCCTCTCGTTCGGCATCGGAACACAGGATCTGCCCCTCCCAAAGCACGGGGTCGTGAACGTCGCGCGCCTCGGGGGCGATATTGAAATCGCCCAGCAGCGCCAGGCGATCGTGGCTCGAGATTTCGCCGCGCAGCCATTGCGTAAGCGCCTTGATCCACTGCAGCTTGTAGGCATATTTCTCGCTTCCCACCGCTTGGCCGTTGGGGAAATACCCGCACACGATGCGCATGCCCTCGACGGTCAAGGCGATCAGCCGCTTTTGGCTATCGTCGAAATCCGGCAGTGCGGGTATCACGGCGTCGGCGACGCCGACGCTCGCCACGCGCAGCAAGATCGCGACGCCGTTATAGGTCTTCTGGCCTGCGAAGTGGCAGCGGTAACCCGCGTCGAGCAGATCCTGGACTGGGAAGCTCTCATCGGCGAGCTTGGTCTCCTGCAGGCAGACGATGTCCACCGTGCGCGCGTGGAGCCAGGCCAGAAGGTGCGGCAGGCGAACCTTGAGCGAGTTGACGTTCCAGGTGGCCAGGCGCAAGGACGGGACCGCGAACAATGTCAAGGGGCCGGACGCGCGTCAGTTCTGGGCATCGGCCGAGCCTTCCGCTGCCGGTGGGGCCGCCGGCGCGGCCGGCGCCAGGGGTGCGGCTGCGGGCCACTGCCAGGTGCGTGGCAGCGGGATGCCCTGCGGATAGCCGGCGTTGGCCAGCGCATCGCCCCACGCCGATGCGTCAAACGCCGGCAGGATCCGCCGGCCGACGGCAATGGCCGGAAGCTGCTCGCCGCCGCCGAGTAGGCGAAAGGCCTCGATGTCCTGGCGGGTGGCGATCGTGCGCTCGGTAAAGGGTATTGCGTGCGACTTGAGAAACGCGCGTCCGTCATCGCAGGGCGGGCAATTGGAGGACGCGTAGAGAACGACCGGGAAATTCCTCGCGGCTTGCCGAATCTCAAAGGGAAGCTGCGCCAATGCGTCGCCGGCATCGGCCCCCGACGCCATTTGCCCCAGGCGCTCGACGCGGATGGCGTCCTTGGGCGCCTGGTCGCCGTAGCCGATCTGCCCGTTGCGGTCGGTCCACTTGTACTGCGCTTGGGCGCAGTACGCGGGCAGGATCAATAGCAGCGCGACGACACGCAAAAACATCCGGGTCCCTGAGTAGCGGCAGCCGAGCCGACTGGCTCCAAGCCCTATCGTCGCGGAAATTCGAGCGCTAGGCAACCACGCTCTGAGGGGTGCGCCGGGCTATCCCGGTAGCGCGCTATCAGCCGAAGCGGCCCGTGATGTAGTCCTCGGTCTGGCGGCGTTGCGGCCGGGTGAAGAGATCGGCGGTGACGCCGAACTCGATCATCTCCCCCAGGAACATGTAGGCGGTGTATGTCGATACGCGGGCCGCCTGCTGCATGTTGTGCGTCACTATGACGATGGTGTAGTCACTTTGCAGTTCGCTGAGCAACTGCTCGATGTGGCCGGTGGCGATCGGGTCGAGCGCCGAGGTTGGCTCGTCGAGCAGCAGCACCTGGGGTCGCAAGGCGACCGCACGGGCGATGCACAGTCGCTGCTGCTGTCCGCCCGAGAGGCTCAGCGCGCTGGTGTTGAGCTTGTCCTTGACCTCGTTCCACAGCGCCGACTCGCGCAGCGCGCGTTCGACGCGCTCGTCGAGCTGGATCCGCGACAGCTTGAGGTGGTGGCGCAAGCCGTAGGCGACGTTTTCGTAGATCGAAAGCGGGAACGGCACTGCCCTCTGGAAGACCATGCCGACGCGCGTTCGCAGGCGGTTGAGGGAAAAGTCGCGGGCGAGGATGTTCTCCCCGTCCAGCAGGACCTGCCCCGTCGCCTCCAGCCCGGCGTATGCGGAATAGATCCGGTTGAATACCCGCAGCAGCGTCGACTTGCCGCAACCGGACGGACCGATGATCGACGTCACCTTGCGCTCGGGAATGTCGAGATTGACGTTCTTGAGCGCGTGGTAGCCGTGATAGTAAAAGTCCAGATCGCGGACCGAGATTTTGGCCGGGGTGGCTTGCGTTAGTGCGGGATCTTCGGCCATCTTGTTCATAGCGGCTAGGCGACCGTGTTGATCCGATTGCGCAAAAAGTAGGCGCGTGCGCCGACGCTCAGCAGGAGAACGAAGAGCGTGACGACGAAGGCCCCGGCCCATGCCAAGGCGTGCCAGCTATCGTACGGGCTCATTGCGAACTGGAATATAACGACCGGGACACTCGCCATCGGCGTATTGATGTTGTCGGTCCAATATTGATTGTTCAAGGAGGTAAAGAGCAGCGGTGCCGTCTCGCCGCTGATGCGCGCCAGTCCCAGCAGGACACCGGTGAGGATGCCCGGCGCCGCGGCCCGGTACAGCACCTGCACGGTCACCTTCCAGCGCGGGATCCCGAGGGAAAGGGCGGCTTCCCGCATCACGTTGGGCACCAGACGCAGCGTCTCGTCGGTCGTGCGCACCACCACCGGCAGGACGATGAGTCCCAGCGAGATGCCGCCGGCCCACGCGGAGAAATGGCCGACGCTGCGCACCGCCAAGGTGTAGACAAAGAGTCCGAGGACGATCGACGGGGCCGAGAGCAGGATATCGTTGACGAAGCGGACGCTCTCGCGCCAGGCGGGTTGTCGCTCGGCGAATTCGGAAAGATAGGTGCCCGCGGCAATGCCCAACGGCGCGCCGATCAGCACGCCCAGGACACACATCACCAAGCTGCCGAACAGGGCGTTGGCCAGCCCGCCCTGGCCCCCCGGTGGCGGCGTGGTTTGGCTGAAAATCGCGGGCGAGAGCGCGTGCAGGCCGTTGTTGAACGTCACCAACAGGATCCAGGTCAACCAGAACAGGCCAAAGGCGGTGGCCGCTATGCCCAGCGTCTTGGCAAAGATATCCGTTACGCGCCGGCGGCGGTAGCGAAATCCGCTGGCGCGTGACATTAGCGCCCTTCCTTGCGCGCCAGGTTGTAGAGCATCAGGCGCGCGATTGCCAGTACGATGAAGGTGACGATGAAGAGCAGGAAACCTAGCGCGATCAGGGAGGAGAGGTAGATATCGGAGTCGGCTTCGGTAAATTCATTGGCGATGGTTGCTGCGATCGAGTTGCCCGGCATCAGCAAGGATTTGTTCAGCTGGTGGGCATTGCCCAGCACGAAGGTGACCGCCATTGTCTCTCCCAGCGCGCGCCCTAGGCCCAGAAAGATGCCGCCGACGACGGCCGAGCGCGTGTATGGCAGCACGACGTTCCACACGACCTCCCAGGTGGTCGAACCCAGGGCGTACGCTGACTCCTTGAGCGAGGCCGGTACTGTCAGAAAGACGTCGCGCATGACCGACGAGATAAACGGGATCACCATGACCCCCAGGACGATCCCCGCTGTGAGCATTCCTATGCCCAGCGGGGGGCCGCGAAAAAGTGGCCCGATCCAGGGCGCATCCCCGAGATTGCGGTTGACCCATGGCAGCACGCTGGCTGCCATGAACGGCACGAAGGAAAAAAGGCCCCACATTCCGTAGATGATGGAAGGAATGCCCGCGAGCAACTCGATCGCGGCGGCGACCGGTCCGCGCAGCCAGGTGGGCGCGATCTCGGTGAGAAACAGGGCGATCCCGAAGCTGACCGGGATCGCTATCACCATCGCGATGGCCGAACTCACCAGCGTGCCGTAGATCGGCACGAAGGCGCCGAACTGACGGCCGACCGCGTCCCATTCGTCGCTGACGATGAAATTCCAGCCGAAGGTCGCAAAGGCTTGGCGCCCGCCCCACAACATCGAGGCCGCGGCGGCGCCGAGAACCAGCAGTACCAAGGCTGCCGCGGCGAAGAGCAGCCCGCGAAAAAAGGCGTCTTGACGTGTTTCGGCTGCCGCGCGCGCCTTGATGTGCTTGTCGTCAAGAGACAAGCCGACCCCGGTCGCCGGCAGGGGACTCACGGCTTGAATTCGATCGAAGGGTGCGTCCAACGACTTACTTTATCTCGCTGGCCCAGTATTTCTCGACATTCTGGACGAGGGACGTGGGCAGGGCGACGTAGTTCAGTTCCTTGGCGCGGATCTGGCCCTTTTCCAGCGCCCAGCGGAAAAACTCAAAAGCTGCCTTCGAGCGACCCGGATCCTTGGGTTGCCGGTACACGATCACGAACACGCTCGCCGCGATCGGCCAGGCGTTGGCCCCCGGCGCGTCGGTGATGACCAGGTTGAAGTCCTTAGCGCCGGCCCAGTTGGCACTTGCGGCCGCGGCCTCGAAGCTCTCCAGGCCAGGTTGCACGAAGTTGCCGGTGTGGTTCTTCAGGGCCGTGTAGGACATTCCGGTCTTCAGTGCGTATTCGAGTTCGACATAGCCGATCGAATTCTTGATCTGCTTAACGTAGGCCGCCACGCCCTCGTTACCCTTGCCGCCGACGCCGGCAGGCCACTGCACCGACGTGCCCTCGCCAACCTTGGCGCGCCAGTCGGGGCTGATCTTGCTCAGGTAGTTCACGAAGTTGAAGGTCGTGCCGGAGCCGTCCGAGCGATGCACCACCGAAATTGCGTCGCCGCTTAACTTGAGCCCGGGATTGAGCGCGACGATCGCCGGGTCGTTCCACTGGGTGATCGCGCCCAGGTAGATTCGGGCCAGAACCTCGCCATCGAGGCGCAGTTGTCCAGGTGCCACGCCCTCGATGTTGACGACAGGTACCACTCCTCCGATGACGATGGGAAACTGCGCTAAGCCGAACTGAGCGAGCTCTTCTGAGGCCAAGGGCTTATCTGAGGCGCCGAAGTCGACCGTGGCAGCCTTGATTTGGGCAATACCCCCACCGGAGCCGATGGACTGGTAATTGACCTTCGTACCGGTTGCCGTGCTGTAGTCGGAAGACCACTGGGAAAGCAGCGGGTAGACAAAAGTCGACCCAGCTCCGGTGACGTCGGTCGCGAGTGCTCCCTGCACCGCGCATGCGCATGCGGCCAAGGCAGCCAAATAACGAAGGCCGAAAAACCGCGAACCGAAAAGCCGCATCATGCAATACCCCTTGGCCAGATGGCCGTCAAAGATAGGCCCATCACTGTAGGGCGGAAATATTTCCGGGAAGTTACATTGCATTGCAGCAACCATGACAAAAGCCTTATTTCCCGGGGGAATGCGGTTCTCGTGTCAGCGGGATTTTATTTCGTATTGTAAAATCAAATGTCATTATTTGAAATTCAAAGAGACGCTTGCTACAGTCCAACTCTTCCGGGCGCGATCAAACACGCCGTTGCGTGAGCCTTCCATAACGTCCGTCGAACCCGGTGCCTGTCGAACAATGCAAAATAGCTGGCTCCGAGCGGGCCCGAAGAATGTTTTGCCGAGGAGAAGACGCATATGTCCGCAAGCCCGAGTCAGAGTGCCGCCAACGATCCGGATGTGCTGGAAACCCAAGAATGGCTCGAAGCGCTTGATGCGGTCATCGAGCGCGAAGGCCCGGAGCGGGCGCATTACCTGCTGGAAAAGCTGGTAGAGCAGGCGCGCCGCTCCGGGGCCTACATTCCCTTTTCGGCGAACACGGCCTACGTAAACACCATCCCGCTGCACCTGGAAGCGCACTCGCCGGGCGATGCCTCGATCGAGGAGCGGATCCGGTCCTTCATTCGCTGGAACGCGATGGCGACGGTGGTGCGCGCCAATCGCGGTGAGGGTGACCTGGGCGGCCACATCGCCAGCTACGCCTCGGTCGGCACCCTGATGGAGGTCGGCTTCAACCATTTCTGGCGCGCACCGAGTGCCACTCACGGCGGTGACGTTCTCTACATCCAGGGGCATTCCTCGCCGGGCGTCTATGCCCGAGCGTTTCTCGAGGGACGCATCAGCGAGGAACAGCTGATCCACTTCCGCCGCGAGGTCGACGGCAAGGGCATAAGTTCCTACCCCCATCCGAAATTGATGCCTGATTTCTGGCAGTTTCCCACCGTCTCGATGGGACTGGGTCCGATCCAGGCGATCTACCAGGCCCGCTTCCTCAAATACCTGCACGCGCGCGGTATCGCCGATACGGCGGATCGCAAGATCTGGGCGTTTTGCGGCGACGGCGAGATGGACGAGCCTGAATCCCTGGGCGCAATCGGGATGGCGGCGCGGGAAAACCTCGATAACCTGATCTTCGTCGTCAACTGCAACCTGCAGCGCCTCGACGGTCCGGTGCGCGGCAACGGCAAGATCATCCAGGAGCTCGAGGGCGAGTTCCGCGGCGTTGGCTGGAACGTCATCAAGCTCATCTGGGGATCGTACTGGGATCCGCTGCTGGCGCGCGACAAGGACGGGCTGCTGCTGCGCCTGATGGAGGAAACGGTCGACGGCGAGTACCAGAACTACAAGGCCAACGATGGCGCCTACGTGCGCAAGCATTTTTTCGGCAAGTACCCGCGTCTGCTCGAAATGGTCTCGCGCATGTCCGACGCCGACATCTGGCGCCTGAACCGCGGCGGACACGATCCGCACAAGATCTACGCCGCCTACGCCGCGGCGACCGCGCACACCGGGCAACCCTCGGTGATCCTGGCCAAGACCGTCAAGGGCTATGGCATGGGCAAGATCGGCGAGGCCAAGAACCCGACGCACCAGCTCAAGAAACTCGATACCGATGCGGTGCGCGAGTTCCGCGACCGGTTCCGCATCCCCATCCCCGACGACAAGATCGAGGAGGTTCCCTTCTATCGTCCGGACGAGAATTCGCCGGAGATGAAGTACCTGCACGAGCGGCGCCGCGCCCTGGGCGGCTACGTGCCGCAGCGCCGGCGCAGCGCCGACGAGTCGCTGGCGGTCCCGCCTCTGGAGACCTTCGCGCCAATCCTCGAGGCGACCGCCGAGGGACGCGAGATCTCGACCACGCAGGCCTTCGTGCGCTTCCTGACCCAGCTCGTGCGCGACAAGACCCTGGGTCCGCGCGTGGTCCCCATCATCCCGGACGAGGCGCGCACCTTCGGCATGGAGGGCATGTTCCGCCAGCTCGGGATCTTTGCGCGGCACGGCCAGCTGTACGAACCCGTCGACCGCGACCAGGTCATGTACTACCGCGAGGACAAGGCCGGGCAGATTCTCGAGGAAGGCATCAACGAGGCGGGCGCGATGAGCTCGTGGATCGCCGCGGCGACCAGCTACTCGACGAATGACCGCATCATGCTGCCGTTTTACATCTTCTATTCCATGTTCGGGTTCCAGCGCATCGGGGACCTGGCATGGGCTGCCGGTGACATGCAGGCACGCGGATTCCTGCTCGGGGGCACCAGCGGCCGCACCACGCTCAATGGCGAAGGCCTGCAACACCAGGACGGCCACTCTCACCTCATCGCCGCGACGATCCCGAACTGCGTCTGCTACGACCCGACATTTGCCCACGAGGTTGCCGTTATCTTGCAAGATGGTTTGCGGCGCATGGTCGGTGAGCAGCAAAACGTCTGGTACTACGTCACCTTGCTCAACGAGAACTACGCGCAGCCGGGAATTCGCAAAGGCCAGGAGGAGGGCATTTTGCGCGGCATGTACCTGCTGCGCGAAGGCCCGGCCGGCAGCGGCAAGGGATCGTCGATCGCGCGAGTGCAGCTGCTGGGCAGCGGGGCGATACTGCGCGAGGTCCTGGCGGCCGCCGCCATACTCGAGCGCGACTTTGCGGTGGCGGCCGACGTTTGGAGCACCACGAGCTTTACCGAGCTGCGCCGCGACGGCATCGATTGCGAGCGCTGGAACATGCTGCACCCGGCGGAGAAGGGGCGCAAGTCGTATGTCACGCGCCAGCTCGAGCGCAGTGCCGGGCCCATCATCGCGTCAACCGATTACATGCGCGCTTTTGCCGACCAGATCCGTCCGTATGTACCCCACGGGCGCTCGTACACTGCGCTGGGCACCGATGGCTTCGGCCGCTCCGATACGCGCGAGGCATTGCGCCGCTTCTTTGAAGTCGATCGCCATTTCGTCACGGTTGCCGCCCTCAAGGCCCTGGCCGACGAGGGCGCGGTGGCCCCGGCCAAGGTCGCCGAGGCGATCCGCACGTTTGGCATCGATCCGAACAAACCCAACCCGGCAACGCTTTGAGGGGCGCAGCATGCGCGCGCAAAGATCCGGATCCACGCGGCTGATCGCAAACCGCTGACTCGAGGCTGCCATGGGAAATATGGTCGAAGTTCGTGTTCCGGACATCGGTGACTTCAAGGACGTGGAGGTCATCGAGTTGCTGGTCAAGCCCGGCGACGCGGTGGTCCCCGAGCAATCCTTGATAACCGTCGAATCGGACAAGGCGTCGATGGAGATCCCCTCCTCGACCGCGGGTGTCGTGCGCGAGCTCAAACTGCACCTGGGCGACAAGATCTCCGAGGGGTCGGTGATCCTGCTGCTCGAGCCGGGAGCGGCCGCCACCAGCGCTGCCGCGGCGACGCCTCCCGCGGCGGGTGCTACGGCGCCAGCGGCCCCGCCGCCGGCCGCGCCCGCGGCGATCGTGCCCTCACCGGCCGCCGCGCCCGTTGCCGCGCGCGCCGCTGGCGCAGTGCAGGAGGGCGCGGGCTCGCCCAGTTCGACCGCGTTTGCGGTGGAGATGGGAGCGCGGCCGGGGGCCGACGAGATCCGCGACCTGGGAGCGAGCAAGGCGCACGCCTCGCCGTCGGTGCGCCGCACCGCACGCGAGTTGGGAGTGGACCTTTCGCTGGTGCGCGGTAGCGGCCCCAAGGGGCGCATTTCCCAGGAGGACGTCCGCGGTTTCGTCAAGGGCATCCTGCAAGGCGACGCCGGGACGCGAGCCGGGGTGCCGCTGTCGCCGGCCGGGGGACTGCAGGTGCTGCCCTGGCCGCAGATCGACTTTGCCAAGTTCGGTCCGGTGGAGCGCGTCGACATGTCACGCATCCGCAAGCTGTCGGGTCCGAATCTGCATCGCAACTGGGTCACGATCCCACATGTGACCAATCATGACGACGCGGACATCACGGCGCTCGAGGAGTTCCGGCTGCAACTCAATCGCGAGAACGAGAAGACCGGGGTCAAGATCACCATGCTCGCCTTTCTCATCAAGGCATGTGTGGCGGCGCTGCAGCGCTATCCCGAGTTCAACAGCTCGATCGATCCGGCCAGCGGCGACGCGGTATTCCTGAAGAAGTACTACCACATTGGTTTTGCTGCCGACACGCCCAACGGCTTGGTGGTGCCGGTGGTGCGCGATGCCGATCGCAAGGGCGTGCTGGAACTGGCGCGCGAGACTTCCGCGCTTGCGGCCAAGGCGCGCGAGGGAAAGCTCGCGCCGACCGACATGCAGGGTGGCACCTTCTCGATCTCCTCGCTCGGCGGGATCGGCGGCACCTACTTCACCCCGATCATCAATGCCCCGGAGGTGGCGATCCTGGGCGTGTGCCGCGCCGCGATGCGACCGACCTGGGACGGCAAGCAATTTGTGCCACGGCTGATACTTCCGCTTTCGCTGTCCTGGGACCACCGCGTCGTCGACGGTGCGGGCGCGGCGCGCTTTAACTCCCACCTCGCGCAGTTGCTGGCGGATTTCCGGCGCGTACTGGTATGACCTACCCGGTGCTGCCGGTCGAATTGCGGCACATCGAGAGTTTTGGTGACTGTGTGGGCGAGGTTGCGCGGGAGCGACGCTATCTGGCGATCGTGGAGGCATTCCCGGCGGAGCAAAACGCGCTTTGGGTAGCGGCCAATCGGGCGCGCGGCAATCCGCTGTACGTTGCCCTGGATGACGAGCGCGTGATCGGTTGGTGCGAAATCCGGCGCGAAACGCTGCCGGGCCGCGAACACAGCGGCACGCTCGGAATCGGGGTGCGGGCGCACTACCGGGGCGCAGGGCTGGGCCGGCGCCTGATCGATGCCGCGCTCGACGCAGCCTGGCAGCGGGGGTTTGCGCGCATCGAGCTTTGGGTTCGCAGCCCCAATGCCAGGGCGATCCGGCTATACGAGAAGGTCGGATTCGTGGAAGAGGGTCGCCGGCGAGACGCAGTGCGTCTGGACGGCGCCTCCGAAGACGAATTGCTGATGGCCATCATGGCTCCGGCGACGGCCGGGCCGGCCGATCGGCTGGCGATTTCGCGCGGCAGCGGGTGTCCCTAGTCAGGAGAGATGATGAGCGCGGTGGCAGCCGAATCGGAACCCTACGACGTGCTCGTTCTGGGCGCAGGGCCGGGTGGCTATTCGGCCGCGTTTCGGGCGGCCGATCTGGGCATGCGCGTTGCCCTGGTGGAACGCTATCCCACCTTGGGCGGCGTGTGTCTGAACGTCGGGTGCATCCCGTCCAAGGCGCTGCTGCATGTTGCGGCGGTGATGGAAGAGGCAGCGCATTTTGAAGCCATTGGCTTGCGCTACGGCGCGCCGCAGGTAGATCTCGCAAAGCTGCGCGCGCACAAGTCCAAGGTCGTGGGCAAGCTTACCGCGGGACTGGCGGCAATGGCCAAGCAGCGCAAGGTGGACGTGCTGCGGGGGCTCGGCCGCTTCGTTGGCGCCAACCACCTGAGTCTGGCGTCGGATGCAGGCGAACGGCGTGTGGGCTTTCGCCAGGCGATCATCGCGGCCGGATCGCAGGCGGTTTGGCTGCCGTTTCTGCCCGAGGATCCGCGCGTCGTCGATTCCACCGGCGCGCTGGAACTGCCGTCGATCCCCGGGCGCATGCTGTTGATCGGCGGAGGCATCATCGGACTGGAAATGGCGACGGTGTATTCGGCGCTGGGCAGCCGCGTGGACGTCGTCGAGATGACCGACGGCCTGATGCCGGGAACGGATCGCGACCTGGTCAAGGTCTGGCAAAAGCGCAACGAGGCCCGATTCGACCACATCATGCTGCGCACGCGGACGATCGGCGTAGAGGCGCAGCCGCAGAGCTTGCGGGTGCGTTTCGAGGGCGAGCAGGCGCCCGCGGCACCGCAGGACTACGACATCGTCCTCGTTTCGGTCGGGCGCCGTCCCAACGGCAAGCAGATCGGCGCGGAAATCGCCGGGGTGGCCGTCGACGAGCGCGGCTTCATCGCGACCGACCGGCAAATGCGCACCAACGTGGCGCATATCTTCGCCATTGGCGATATCGCCAGCGCCCCGATGCTGGCACACAAGGCGGTCCACGAAGGGCACGTGGCGGCCGAGGCGGCAGCTGGACAAAAGACGCGCCTGGAGGCCCGCGTAATCCCGTCCGTCGCCTACACCGATCCCGAAATTGCCTGGGTGGGACTGACCGAAGACGACGCCAAGCAGCAGGCAATCGCGGTGAAGAAGGGGCTGTTTCCGTGGGCCGCGTCGGGCCGGGCGATTGCCAACGGGCGCGATGAGGGCTTCACCAAGCTGCTGTTCGACGCATCGACGCATCGCGTGGTCGGTGGGGCCATCGTTGGCACCCATGCCGGGGACTTGATCGGCGAGGTGGCGCTGGCCATAGAAATGGGCGCCGATGCGGTCGACATCGGCAAGACCATTCATCCGCACCCGACGCTGTGCGAATCGATCGGCATGGCGGCGGAGGTTGCCGAAGGGGTATGCACCGACGTGCCTGCGCCCCGCAAGCGTGCCTAGCCGTTGCGCCGCGAATTAACCGCGGCGGCGCATGCGCTCGAGGCGCAGCGCGGCGCGCCAGCGGCGCGTGCGGCGGGCACCGCGGCTGCGCCACGAGGCCAGTTCGGCGCGCCAACGCACCACGCGCGCATGCATTGCGCGCCATAGCGGATGGGCTTCGATCTGGGTGTAGGTCCAGTCGCGCCAGCGCAGTACTGCCGCGCGCACGGCGACAAACCATCGCACCCGCAGCAGGGCCGGTTGCGTAAGGACGTAGATTCGGGCAAACAAGGCGGTCGCCAGAACTTTTGCCGCGACAATCACCATTGCGCCGTAGACCAGATGACCGGTGGCCATCAGGTGCAAGGCGATCAGCTTGACCGGAAGCGCCAGCGAGGTAGGCAGCACGAAGAAGAAGGCGGCGCCGGCCGGGGGCAGCCGGGCGATCCAAGACTCGATGAGACGAATGCCCGGCAGGTGCCCGAGTGCCATCATGGCCCGCTTGAGCGTTTCCCAGAGCCATTCCTCAATCACATACACGAGCGTCGCCAGGCCGACGACGCCCGACCACAGCCAGAGACTTACGCGGGGCAGTGACATCCTCTTATCATCCGGGTTTACGCTCACCGATCAAGTGGAAAGGAAACAAAATGTCGATCCAAGACCAACTCAAGCTGGCGGTTGCCCGGGCCGCGCTGGAGCACGTGCGGCCGTGGTTCGGTTCGAATGCCGCCATTGGCATAGGCACCGGGTCGACCGCGGACCTTTTTATCGACGAACTGGCCGCGCACCGAGATTCGATCGCCGCCACGGTCGCAAGTTCCGAGCGCAGCGCCCACCGACTGCGCGGTCACGGAATCCGGGTCGTGGATCTCAATGACGTCGAGGACATACCGGTGTATGTCGACGGTGCCGATGAGGTCGACGCCTCGCTGGCCATGATCAAGGGCGGCGGCGGAGCGCTGACTCGGGAAAAGATCGTCGCGGCCGTGGCGCGAACGTTCGTCTGCATCGCCGACGCCAGCAAGAAGGTGGACGTGCTTGGTCGCTTTCCCTTGCCCGTGGAGATCATTCCGATGGCACGCAATTTCCTTGTGCGGGAGCTATCGCGCCTTGGCGGGAAACCGCGCGTGCGCGAAGGCTACCTCACGGACAACGGCAACCAGATTTTGGACGTGCACGGCCTGATGATCACGGATCCGCGAGGCCTGGAGCAGCAAATTGGCCAGATACCCGGGGTCGTCACGGTGGGCTTGTTTGCTGCGCGTGGCGCCGATGTCCTGCTGCTGGGTTCGCCGGCGGGCGTGCAGGAATTGCGCCGGAAGTAACCCAAGCATGGCCGAGCGTCTGCTGTACGCCGCCAGCGCGACGTTCGAGTCAGCGCGCCGGATCGACGGTGCTGTGGCCGGCCAGCGCCTGCGTCGGCTGCACGGGCACAGCTTCCAGGCCCGGCTGCGCTCGGCCATCGTGCCGCCGGCCAGGGAAGCAGCGGCGCCGCTGGCACCCTTCCGTGGCGCGGAAATCGATGCCCTGCGCGAGCGTTTGCAAGATTGCGTGGCGCCGCTGGACTACCAGTTGCTCAATGAGCACCTTGCCTCGCCGACGGACGAGAACCTGGCCCGCTGGATTCGCGCGCGCATTGGCCTCGACGGCACCGATACCCTCGGCATCCAGAGCACGCGTTGCCAGGGCGTCGACCTTGACGCGAGCGATTGCGCGTACCTTTGGAAACGCTACCAGTTCGAGTCCGCGCACCGCTTGCCCAACGTCGCGCCGAGCCACAAGTGCGGACGTATGCACGGGCACGGGTTTGCGGTAATCCTGCACGCCGAGGTGACGCCCGGCGCGCAGACGATCGATGGCGAACTGTTGGACCGTCTCTGGCATCCCCTGCAGCAGCTGTTGCACCATGCGTGCCTCAACGACATACCGGGGTTGGAGAACCCGACGAGCGAGCGGATCGCGAGCTGGATCTGGGAACGGATCCGGCCGCAACTGCCGGCGCTGCGCTGGGTGACGGTGTACGAGACGGCAACCTGCGGCGCCCACTTCGATGGCGCGTCGTACCGGATCTGGAAGGAACTTGGCCTGGACAGCGCGGTCCGCCTGCAAAACGCTCCAGCCGATGACGGTCGCCGCCGGATCCATGGGCACAGCTACCGCCTGCGCCTGCATCTGGCCGCCCCGCTCGACATGATCTACGGCTGGACCATCGACTTCGGGGACGTCCAGGAGCTCTTTGCGCCGATCTTCGCCCGCCTTGACCACCAGCCCCTTCACGAGCTTCCCGACGTGGCCGATGCCGGTACGGCGGCAATCGTGCGCTGGGTACGGTGGCAGGCTGCGGGCAGCTTGCCGCAGTTGGAGCGGATCGACCTGTACGAGACCCCGGGCTGCGGCGTGATCTTGTCCTGGGGCCAGGAACTGCCGGCGCTGCCCGTCTGACATCGCCGGTCCACACGAGTATCGAGACATCATGTCGTACGCGGTAACGGAGATCTTCTACACCCTGCAGGGCGAGGGGGCACAAAGCGGCCGGCCGGCGGTGTTTTGCCGCTTCGCGGGCTGCAATCTGTGGTCGGGACTCGAGCGCGACCGCGACACGGCTATTTGCCGCTTTTGTGATACCGAGTTCGTCGGTACCGGCGGCTCGGGCGGCGGCAAGTTCGCCAGCGCCGATCTGCTGGTACAGGCCTTGCAAGCACGCTGGCCCGACCACGATGCGCCGCGCGGCCGCGGCCGGCCGTTTGTCGTCTGCACGGGAGGGGAACCCTTGCTGCAGGTCGATGCGGTCTTGGTCTGGGCCTTGCATGCGCGCGGCTGGGAAATCGCCGTGGAGACCAACGGGACGCAACCGGCGCCGGCCGGTATCGACTGGATCTGCGTGAGCCCGAAGGCCGGTGCCGAGCTCGTCCTTCGGCGCGGCAACGAACTCAAGCTCGTCTTTCCCCAGCCGGGACTCTCGCCCGAGACTTTTTCCGCACTGGACTTCGAGCACTTCTTCCTGCAACCGATGGCGGGGCCGCGGCTGCAGCAAAATACCGAGCTCGCGGTGGAGTACTGCAAGGCCCACCCCCAATGGCGTCTGAGCTTGCAGACCCACAAGATCCTGGGAATTCCCTGAACGGGCCGATCGCCCGCAGGAGCGAATGTGCACGAACCCTCGTCCGACCCCCTGTTGCGCGTTGCCTTGATAACGGGCGCCGGATCCGGGATCGGCCGCGCCGTGGCGGCCGCGCTCTTCGGCGCGGGCTACCGTCTCGTACTTGCGGGACGCCGGCGCGAGCGCCTCGAGCAGGTGGTCGCGGATCTCGGGGCGCGTGCCCAGGACGTTCTTGTGCAGGCCTGCGACGTGGGCGATCCGCAGTCGGTGCGCGGGCTGTTTGCCAGCGCACTCGACAAGTTCGGCCGTTTGGATCTGCTGTTCAACAACGCGGGTACCGCGGCCCCGGCGCTGCCGATGGAGGACATCAGCTACGAGCAATGGATGGCGGTCGTGAACACGAACCTCAGCGGCGTGTTTCTCTGCACGCAGGAGGCGATCCGGATCATGAAGGGACAGCGGCCACGGGGCGGGCGCATCATCAACAACGGCTCGATCTCGGCGTACACGCCGCGACCGCTCTCGGCGCCCTACACGGCGACCAAGCACGCGATCGCGGGGCTGACCAAGTCCACGGCGCTGGACTGCCGCGGATACGATATTGCCTGCGGGCAGATCGATATCGGCAATGCGGCAACGGACATGACGCAGGTCATGGCCCAGGGCGTACTGCAGGCCGACGGGTCGCGCCGGCCCGAACCGCGCATGGATGTCGCCCACGTTGGGCAGGCGGTACTGGACATGGCAAGCCTGCCACTCGACACCAATGTCCTGTTCATGACGATCATGGCCAGTAAAATGCCCTACGTCGGTCGCGGGTGAACTGCGCGCCGGTGTTTGCAGTGGTGAACTTGCGCAGTCCTGCGCATGGCAGGTTGGTGCTGACCGGCGAGAAACGTGAACGAAGCACGCGAACATCCGCGCGTATACCGATCCGGGGTCGACGGTTTGCCCGGGCTTGCGCTCGTAGGCGTGCCCTTTGGACTTTTCGTGGCGTTGGCCGCGCAATTGCTCCCGCTGCCCGGCGGGCTGCGCATCCCCGCCCTTGTCCTGCTGACGGCCCTTTCCGGCCTGTTGCTTTGGTCCTTGCTCGCTACGCGCTACCCCATCGACGGGACCCGGCGGACGGTACGCGGCGGCGGAGCGATGTCTTGGCGGATCGCGTTGGGGGAAATCGAGTCGGTGGCGCCAGCTCGCGATGCGAGGAGCGGGCCTGCGCGGTCGCTCGATCGCTGGTGGATAACCGATGGCGCCGGCCGGCGTATGCTCCTCTGGCCCCGCGACCAGAGAGCGTTCACGCGCGAGCGTAAACGCGGCAGCGGGGAATTACGAGAAGGCGGGTTTTCCCTATGAAAGAGATCCCCGTTGGGGCCAGGGGCCGGTTCGACCTGGTTGTGGCGACCGAACACCTGGCGAATCGATTCAAGGATCAGATGCTGCCACCGGTTCTGGCAACACCGGTGATGATCATGATCATGGAAAACGCCGCGCTGAACGCGATCAAGCCATACCTAGAGCCTGGCAAGACCGCGCTCGGGACTCGCATCGATGTCGTGCACCTCGCCCCGACGCCGGCCGGGCGCACGGTCACCGGAGAAGCCGAGGTGACGCGTGTAGATGGCCGGCGCATCGAGTTCGTGGTGCGGGCGATCGACGCCGGCGAGGAAATCGGTCGCGGCACGCACGAACGCATGCTCATCGATGTGGCGAAATTCCAGGATCGACTCAACGCCAAGTTCGCGTAGGCAATCCGTGCGCAATGGCAAAGGGAGAACCTCGGCCGTGTGGCGCGGATCTCACCAGGTGACCGCCACACTCAGCCGCCCGCTGCGGGCTACCGCTGGGAAGAGATAGATCGACCCCCAGGTGGCCATCGGCGCCTCACGCCAGTAGCTGCGGTCGGTCAGGTTGTCGACGCCCGCGCGCCATGTCCAGTGCAGGCCGGCGCGGGTCGTCGTGTAGCGCAGCGCCGTGTCCCATTGCCAATAGTTGGGCAGGTCCACGGATCCGTCGGGCAGCACGGCCTTGTGGCCGGAGTAGGTCCAGACGTTCATCCAGGCGAGTCCGGCAATGCTCTGGGGCGACCAGGTGTCCTGCAGCGACACGGCGAGCGGCGCAACGTTGGTGGCTGCCTTTCCCACCCAGGTCGGATCGACGGCCTGGATCGTCTTGGCATCCATCAGCGTGGCGCTGGCCCGAAGCTGCAAGGTGGCAAGCGCCTGCCACAGCGAGCCGATCTCCAGACCCTGGTGACGCTCCTCTCGCGCCCCCGAAACCTCATAGGCAGTGCCGCCGTTGAGCTGCACGTCGGTAAAGGGCTTGTCGATGCGAAAGAGCGCCGCATCTAGCGACCAGGCCTCGCCTGCCCGCTGCTTGAAGCCAAGTTCCACTTGGTGGCTGCGCTGGACCGGCAAGACCTCGCCGGGATTGCCCAACGGCAGCCCCTGTCCGGTCGCGCGCACGATGACGGTCGGGTGGTTGGGCGAATTGTTTACCTCGATGCCGCTGCCGGCCGAGGCGTAGGCGAAACCGCCATTCCAGGGCTCCCATCCCAGGCCGATCCAGGGAGTCAGCAAGTGCTGCTGCAGCCAGGCGGCTTCGCTGCCGTCGGTAAGCGAGCTGCTCTGGCTGATGCGCGTAAAGCGCGCGCCCAGCCACGTGGACCAGTGCTGGGCGAAATGCGCGACGTCAAATGCGTAGAGCTCGTCCAGGTCCGTATCGAGCGGGGTGTTCAAGGTGTTCGGGGTGGGATTGGGCGCCAGCGCCACCGGTGCGAAGACGTTGATCGTGCCGAGGAATTGGTAGACCTGTTGCGCCGGGTAGCGCTCGGTGTAGCGGGTCGTGCGAACCCCGAATGTGAGTTCCTGGTCGACGCCGGCGGCGGCCAGGCGGCCGTGTAGCCGGGTGTCGGTATCGTTGGTGTTGCGCACCTCATCGTCGCTGACATACTGGTAGATGTCGACGTTGTAGTTGCCGCAGAGTCCGTTGTAGACGTAATTGGCGCCGGTGCTGCAGCCGTCGGGAAAGGCAACGCGATCGTTGGCCACGCTGCGCTGCGTTCCCGCCTTGAGGGATAGATCCCAGTTCGCTCCCAGGTGCTGGGTCAGGCGCACCGAGCCGCTCGTCTCGGTGCTCTCGAAGGGCTGCGTCCAAGGCTGCGAATTGAGATTGATCCACGGGTCGATCGGTGGGGGCAGGGTGGTGGCAATGCCCGAGCCGGTGGTATCGAGCAGCGCGTAGCCGGGCACGCTGATCTCCCGTACTTTCTGATGCTCGATTTCGACCTGCAGCAGCGTGTCGGGCGTCGCGCGCCAGTCGAAGAAGCCGCTGGCCAGGGCGCGCTTGGACCAGGCGTGCTCGATCTCTGGTGAGCGCTCCTCGGCGGCGACATTGATGCGGTAGCCGAACTGCTTTTGTTCTCCCAGGCGGCCACCGAAGTCGCCATGCAGCAGGACCGAACCGCGTTCGGAAACGGTGCTGTCGAGTTCGACCAGCGTCTTCTCGGTCGGCTGCTTGAGCACGTAGTTGACCAGGCCGCCGGGGGCGCTGGCGCCCTGGAGCATGCCCGAGGTGCCCTTGAGGATCTCGATGCTCTCCTTGTTCTCCAGCGCGACCGGGACATGGCTGCTCACGGTCATGCCGTCGCGCTGGTAATTGAGCAGTTCGTTGAGGACGAAGCCGCGTACTTGCAGGGCCTCGATATAGCCGAACGTGTTGTAGTTATCGCCTACCGAAGGATCGGTGCGAATTGCCGTGGAAAGACTGTTGACTCCGCGGTCGAGCACGTCGGTAGCGCTTATCACATCGACTGCCAGCGGCGTCTTCTCGATGGGCGCCGCCGACAGCACGGCGAGGCTGCCAGACCCCTCCGCGCGCACGCTTCGCTGTCCTTCGATCACGACCGCCGGCAACGAGGCGGGCGGCGGGGCCGATGGAGCGCCTTGGTCGTCGACCGTGGCGTGTTCCCCCGCGGACCGTTCCAGCCCGCTCGTCGGCGGGGTTGCCTGGGCGCACGCCGGCGTCATCGGCCAAAGCAGGCAGGCAGCCAGCGCCGTCGCCACTTGTGCGCCCACGCGGCCAATCGAGCGCCAGCTGGGCAGCACCGGCACAAGGAAAAGGATACGCAGGCCGTTGGGCCGGTTCGATCGAGCCATCGCATGCCTCCGCACAACGATGGCAGGGAGCTGCGAGGCCGGGAGCAGTGCTGAGGCGGGTGGATCGCCCCCTGGTGGAACCCGGCATACGCTTCCCTGCGCAAGAGTTAACTTGATCAGGTTCCAAGGGTTTTTCTCACCCGTCCGG
>Ga0209415_10000898_pt1 | contig 56628 bp, 46 predicted proteins | sample PeaSoiSIISIP2007_FD_187696 | JGI IMG/M metagenome (GOLD analysis project Ga0209415, IMG submission 187696) | Peat soil microbial communities from Weissenstadt, Germany - SII-SIP-2007 (SPAdes) (version 2) | ecosystem: Environmental > Terrestrial > Soil > Wetlands > Peat | place: Germany... | reverse complement strand
ATCGAGAACTCCGGCTTCGAGATCACGGTCTCGGCGTCGGGGCTCCACGGGATCGCCGACGCCCACAACCTCTCCCGTCATATCGACGCCCTGGACGGGGTCGCCCAGGCCTCGCCGGTGCTGAGCCAACCGATCGACGCGTTCCTGTCGGGCGGCTCGGCGACGCCGCTGCTCGCGGAGGGGATCGTCCCGGTCGCGTTCGCCGCATCGGAGAGCCCCCAGTTCCGGGGGCTGTTCCCCCAGCCGCTCCCGTTCTCGGACCCGTACGACTCGGGCCACTTCGAGAACGGCACCTACGCAGGCCCGTCGACCGGCGAGGTGATGGTGTCGACACCGTTCGCGCTCGACTACGGGCTCGCCGTGGGCGACCACCTGCGATTGGCCGAGACCGCGAACGCGTCCACATCGGTGAGCTACCGGATCGTCGGCCTGTTCGGTACGCCGCCCGAATACCTGGCCCCCACGGCGGTCTATGGCGTCCTCCTGCCGCTCTCGGACCTTCAGGTGATCACGGGCGTTGCCACGGCCCCCGCCGGCGCGGGTGCCGCGCTCGACTCGGCGGACACGATCGAGGTGGCCCTGGTCCCGAGCGAGTCGACCGACCCCGCGGCCATCCAGCGGGTCGCCGGAGAGATCTCCGCCCTCGTTCCCTATTACGGCGTGAGCGCGCTCACCGACGAAGCTTCGCAGCTGCGTCAGTCGGCGGCGGTCCTCACGGGGTTCTACCTCGCCCTCTCGTCGGTGGGGCTACTCGTCGGCCTGGTGTTCCTCACCCTCGTCCTACTTCGCCGCGTCGAGTCGGAGCGCCGGACGATCGGGGTCCAGCGGGCGATCGGCGTGCCCGCGTCGCAGGTCGCCCTCGAGTGGCTCGGAAAGAGCGTGACCCTGGGCGCCGCCGGGGCCGTCGGAGGGTTCCTGGCCGGAGCGTCGTGCATCCTGCTCCTCGCCCGGTACGGCCAAGGGGCGGCCGCGACGGCGGCCCAGCTGGCCGTCTTCGATCCGCGGGTCCTCGTCCCGCTCGCGCTCGGCATCATCGGTCTCGCCTCCCTGGCGGGGCTCGCGGCGACGCGCGCCGCGCTCCGGATCCCGATCACGGAGGCGCTCCGGTGACCGCCCAACCCCCGCAGCTCCGTCTGGAGGCGATCGCGAAGCACTACCACCCGGGCCGGCCCGAGGAGGTGCGCGCCCTCGACGGCATCGACCTCGATATCGCCCCGGGGACGTTCCTCTCCATCGAGGGACCGTCGGGCTGCGGGAAGACGACCCTGCTCAACCTCGTGGGGCTCCTCGACGTTCCGACCCGCGGCCGCCTTCTCTGGGACGGCCGGCCCGTCCAGGCTCGGACCGAGCGCGAGCGGACGCGGCTTCGCCTCGAGGGCGTCGGGTTCATCTTTCAGCGGTTCTACCTCGTCCCCACGATGACCGCGCTCGAGAACGTCGAGCTGCCGCTCCGGGCCGCCCGACGCCCCGCGGCCGAGCGCCGTCGGAGGGCCGAGGCCCTGCTCGCGGATGTCGGACTTTCCGCCCGCGCCCGCTCCTTCCCGCACCAGCTCTCGGGCGGCGAGGAACAGCGCGTCGCCATCGCCCGGGCCTTGGCGAACGACCCGGGCCTTCTCCTGGCCGACGAGCCGACGGGCGAGCTCGATACCACCCACACCGACGGGATCTTGGAGCTCATCGCCGGCGTCCAGCGCCGTCGCCAGCTCACGACGATCCTCGTCACCCACAACCCGCGCGTCGCCGCCCGCGCGCGGCGCCATCTCACCATGGAGGACGGCCGGATCGTCTGCGACGTCGCCGAAGCGCCGGAGGCCTGACGTGAGCCGGATCGCGATCCTGCTGAACGACCGGTGCCATCCCAAGGAGTGCCAGTGGGAGTGCCAGGCGTACTGTCCGATCGTGCGGATGGGGCAGGAGTGCATCGTCGAGTCCCCGATCAACGGGAAGCCGATCATCTCCGAGACGCTCTGCATCGGCTGCGGCATCTGCGTCCACAAGTGCCCGTTCGACGCCATCAAGATCCTCAACACCCCCCAGGCGGAGGAGTCGGAGATCGTCCATCGGTACGGGTACAACGGGTTCCGGCTCTACCGTCTCCCGTTCCCGGACCCGAAGGGGATCACCGGGATCCTAGGACCGAACGGCACCGGGAAGTCGACGGCCCTGCGGGTCCTCGCCGGTCAGGAGGTCCCGAACCTAGGCCACTACGACACCCCGGCGACCTGGGAGGCGGTCGTCGAGCACTACCGCGGAACCGCGTTCGCCGCGCACTTCCAGAAGATCGCCCGCGGCCAGCTCCGCTCCGTCGTGAAGCCCCAGTACGTCGACCGGCTCGCCGACCTCCCGGGGACCGTCCTCGAGTACGTCCGGGCGGGCGGCGGGGACGCGGAGGCCGCGCTGAAGGCCGTCCAGATCGACCACAAGTCCGGTCGCCTGCTCCCCGAGCTCTCGGGCGGCGAGCTGCAGATGGTCGCGATCGCGCGCGCGCTCGCGACGGAGGCCGACCTCTACCTCTTCGACGAGCCGTCGAGCTATCTGGACATCGTCCACCGGCTCGAGATCGCCCGGGTGCTTCGCCGGCTCGGCCAGCGCAAGAGCGTCGTCGTCGTCGAGCACGACCTGGCACTCCTGGACTACCTCGCCGACCAGGCCCACCTCGTGTACGGCGAGGAGGCCGCGTTCGGCGTGATCTCGCACCCGCTCGCCATGCGCTCCGCCGTCAACACCTACCTCACCGGCTACCTGCGCGACGAGAACGTCCGGTTCCGCACGGAGCCCGTCCGCTTCGTCGCCCACCCGCCGAAGCCGCCGACGCAGCAGAACGTCGCGGTCCGGTTCGGGGCCCTGACGAAGCACTTCGAGGCGTTCGATCTCGACGTCGCGCCCGGCGTCCTCTCGAAGGGGGAGACGATCGGCATCGTCGGGCCGAACGCCACCGGCAAGACGACGTTCGTCCGGATGCTCGCGGGGGTCGAGCCACCGACCTCGGGGACCCCGCCGCATGGGGTGACCGTCAGCTACAAGCCCCAGTACCTGAAGGCCTCGCAGCGGGCGAGCCTGCGCGAACGGATCGCCGGCCTCCAGGGCGACCCGGGGTTCGATGCAAAGCTCCTGGAGCGCGAGCTCGTCCCGGGCCTCCACCTCGACGCGGTCCTCGACGTGCCGTTGCCGGACCTCTCCGGCGGCGAGCTCCAGCGGACCGCCGTCGCGCTGGCGATGGCCCGCCCGGCGACGCTGTACCTGCTTGACGAACCGTCCGCGTACCTCGACTCCGACGAGCGGATGTCGATGGCGCGGCTCGTCCGCCGTCAGGTCGAGCGGTCCGGGGCGACCGCGCTCGTCGTCGACCACGACGTCTACTTCCTCGATCTCGCCTGCGACGGGTTGATGGTGTTCCGGTCCACCGAGGACGGGAGGAAGGGCGAGGGGGCCGGCCCGTTCCCGATGCGCGAGGGGATGAACCGTCTCCTCAAGGACGTCGCCATCACGTTCCGTCGGGACGCCGAGACCCTTCGGCCTCGGATCAACCAGGAGGGTTCCGTCCTGGACCGGGAGCAACGGGCCCAGGGGGAGTACTACTACGAACCGGCCGGCTGATCCGACGGCCCCGGACCCGGGCCGGTACGTCTCGATCGCGCCCCGCTCGATCCCGGTCGTCGCGTTGTACCTCATCCTCGCCGCCGTCCTCTTCGCCTACCGGGGCTCCATCTCGGTCCCCTGGGCGTTCGAGTTCCTCGCGGCGGTCCTCCTGGTCTATCTGGGGCGCTACGTCTCCACGTACTACGTCCTCGACGCCGACCACCTGAAGGCCCGGCGGCTCTTCGGGTCCCGGACGATCCGTTTCGAGGACATCCGAGCGGTCCAGCTCGCGAACCTCCGTGACCTCGGGCCCGTCGGTCTCGTCGGCACGTGGGGCTGGCGGGGCCGTGTCTGGAGCCCGATCATCGGCTCTTTCGAGACCGTGCACACGGTCTCGCCCGGGGTCCTCGTCACCGCCGGGAAGGTCCCCTTGTTCGTATCGCCGCGCGATCCGGTCGCGTTCGCCCGGGAGCTCTCCCGACGGTCGAGGTCGTGGGGCGTGGAGCTTCCCGTCGACCCCGGCGCGATGGTCCCGGGCGCGCCGACGATCCCCGGCTGAGCCGGGCCGGTCCCGTTAGGGGATCGCGATCGTCGGGTCCACGTCGCTCGCCCAGGCGGCGAGGCCGCCGTGCAGGTGCCGAACGCGCGTGAAGCCCAGGTCGCGCAGCAGACGGCTCGCGCGCCCGGAGCGGGCACCGACGGAGCAGTACAGGACGAGCTCCCGGGCGCGCGAAAGGTCCGAGGCCCGTTCGACGAGCTCGGAGGACGGGATCGAGGTCGCCCCGGGAAGGTGGCCGAGCTCGAACTCCGCCGGCGTCCGGACGTCGACGAGGACCGGCGGGTCCGCGGCGCGGAGGGCCTCCGAAAGCGCGAGGGCCGTGATCTCGCCGGCGCCCGCGCCCTCGGGGCCGGTGACCCCGCAGAACTTCGGGTAGTCGATCAACGTCCGCTGGGTCGCCGAGGGACCGCAGAGGACGCAGGCCGGGTCCTTGCGGACCCGGAGCTCGCGGAACTGGGCGGAGAGGCCGTCGGCGAGGAGGAGACGGCCGTAGAGGGGGTCGCCGACCCCGAGAAGGATCTTGATCGTTTCGAGCGCCTGCAAGGTACCGATCAATCCGGGCAGGACCCCGAGCACGCCGCCTTCGGCGCAGGACGGGACCGCGTCCGGTGGGGGGGGCTCCGGGAAGAGGCAGCGATAGCACGGCCCCTGACGTGCGTCGAAGACGGTGACCTGCCCCTCGAACCGGTAGACCGATCCGTAGACGTCGGCCTTGCCGAGGAGAGCGCACGCATCGTTGACCAGGTAGCGGGTGGGGAAGTTGTCGCTCCCGTCGACGATCACTTCGTACTGCGAGAGGATCTCGAACGCGTTGGCCGACGTCAGGGCGACCGGATGCTCGTGGACCGCGACCTCGGGGTTGAGCCCGCGCAGCCGTTCCGCGGCCGCTCCCGTCTTCGGCTCCCCGATGTCCCTCGTCGCGTAGAGCACCTGGCGCTGAAGGTTGGAGAGGGAGACCCGGTCCTCGTCGACGAGGCCGATCGTACCGATCCCCGCCGCCGCCAGGTACAATGCGGCCGGCGACCCGAGCCCGCCCGCGCCGACCAGGAGCACGCGGCCGGCCCGGAGGCGGCGTTGACCTCGGGTGCCGACCTCCGGCAATAGGAGGTGGCGGCTGTAGCGGCGGATCTCCTCGGGGGAGAGCGGTCGCTCGTCGCGGGGATCCGTCGGCCGCGCCGCGGCGCCGGCTACCGGAGCTGGATCAGATGCGTGCACTGCATCCCGCCACGGCTGATCGAATCCTTGAGGTCGACGCCCACCTGGCCGAGAAGCGCCTCGGTGAGATGCTTGTCAAAGACGTCGCAGACCAGGTACGCGTGGGTGAGCGCGCTGTGCCGGAACACGCAGTTCGTCCGGACGATCTTGAGCTCCCCCGTCGGCGACTCTTCGACGGTGCATCGGAACCCCAGGTCGTTCAACGCGTTCGCGAGCGCCTTGGCCCGGTCGACGGTCGGGCCGTCGGCGGGGATCTTTCGGGCGATCTGGCTCGCCATCCGGCGGGCGGCCTCGGCGAACAGGGAGGAGGCGTACCCTTCCCCCTCGCGGTGGAGGATCTCCTCCACGACGGAATCGAGAAGCATCTCGTATCGGCGCGGGAACAGTTCCTGTCCCTGCGGGCTCAACAGGTAGCGCTTTCGGGGGCGGCCGACGCCCTCCCGACGGAACGTCGGGATGACGAGCCCGCGCTCCTCGAGCCGGTCGAGGTGGCCGCGGGCCGCGCTCTCCTGGATCCCGAGCTTCTTCGCGAGATCGCGCGCCGTCCGTGGAGCGATGGCCAGCTCTTCGATGATCCGACCCCGCGTGCCCTTCCCGAGGGTCACGTCCATCGCCGCTGCCGTCATCTCCCCACTGCGCCCGTCAGGGTTTCGTCCCTGCCGAGATTACACACCACGCCATGCTTAAATAACGATGTCGGCTCAGAATGGTCCGAGGAGCGCAGCGGAAGTGTCGAGCCCGGCCCACAGCCTCGTCGTCGAGGACCTCCACGTCGAAGTCGCCGGGAAGGAGATCCTCAAGGGCGTCACGCTGACGCTCCACTCCGGCGAGCTGACCGCGCTGATGGGCCCGAACGGCTCCGGGAAGAGCACCCTCGCCTACGCCCTCATGGGGCATCCCAAGTACAAGGTCACGAGCGGGCGCGCGCTGCTCAACGGCCAGGACCTCCTGAAGCTGAGCGTCGACCAGCGCTCGCGCGCCGGTCTCTTCCTGGGATTCCAGTACCCACAGGAGGTCTCGGGCCTGTCGCTCTCCAAGTTCCTCTGGACCGCCCACATGCAGCGGCACACGATGGACGACGCCGATGCGGAAGGGTTCGGCCGCGACCTGAAGACGAACCTGGGGTACCTGGGCATGGACGAGTCGCTCCTCAAGCGATCGCTGAACGAGGGGTTCTCGGGCGGCGAGAAGAAGCGCGTGGAGGTCCTTCAGATGGCCACGATCCGCCCGACGTTCGCGATCCTCGACGAGCCGGACTCCGGGCTCGACATCGACGCGGTCAAGGCCGTCGGCGAGACCGTGGCCAAGCTCCACCGCCCCGACGCCGGCATCCTCGTGATCACCCACTACCAGCGGATCCTGAAGTACATCAAGCCGGACCGGGTCCACGTCATGGTCGACGGCGTCGTCGCCCTCTCGGGCGGCAAGGAACTCGCCGAGAAGCTCGAGGCGAACGGGTACGACTGGGTGAAGGTCGGCCTGCAGGGAACCGCCTAGGTTCTCCCACCCGAGCCAGCCTAGGTCGAGGAACGGTCGCTCGATGGACGTCGCGCGGATCCGGGCGGACTTCCCGATCCTCGAACGGACCTTCCACGGCCGCCGGATGGTCTACCTCGACTCGGCCGCGACCTCGCAGAAACCGTCGGCCGTCATCGACGCCGAGGCGAACTTCTACCGGCGCTCGAACGCGAACGTCCACCGCGGGGTGTACGCGCTCAGCGAGGAGGCGACCGACCTCTTCGAGAAGTCCCGGGGTCGCGTAGCCCGATTCCTCGGCGCGAAGGATCCCGAGGAGATCGTCTTCCTCCGCGGCACGACGGAAGGGCTCAACCTCATCGCAGGCAGCTTCGCGCGCGGCCTCCTGAAACGCGGCGATCGCGTCATCACGACGGTGATGGAGCACCACTCGAACATCGTCCCGTGGCAGCTCCTCCAGACGGGCCTCGGGATCGACCTCAAGTTCCTGGACATCGATGCCGACGGCCGGCTCCGGCTGGACCAGCTGGACGAGTTGCTGACGCCCGAGACCAGGATCGTCACGCTCACGCACGTGTCGAATGTGCTGGGCACCGTCAATCCGGTCCGCGAGATCTCCGAAAAGGCCCACGCCGTGGGCGCGCTCGTCGTCGTCGATGCGGCGCAGTCGGCGCCCCACCGGCCGATCGACGTGGGGGCGCTCGGAGCGGACCTTCTGACGTTCTCCGGCCACAAGACGCTGGGACCCACCGGGATCGGCGCCCTCTGGGGGCGGGCCGAACTTCTCGACCGGATGCCGCCGTGGATGGGCGGCGGCGAGATGATCCGCGAGGTGCACACGACGGGCGTCACCTTCCGCGACGCTCCCGCCAAGTTCGAGGCCGGGACGCCGAACGTCGGCGGCGCCTGCGCGCTCTCGGTCGCGTTGGACTACCTGACGGCGATCGGCTGGGAGGAGATCGCGGCCCACGAGCGCGACCTCCAGCGCTATGCCCTGGCCCAGGCCCACGAGCGCCTGGGGAGCCACATGACCATCTTCGGTCCCAAGGACCCCATGCACCGGGAGGCGGTCGTCTCGTTCTCGCTCCAGGGCGTCCACCCCCACGACGTCGCGAGCCTGCTGGACGCCGAGGGCGTGGCGGTCCGAAGCGGCCACCATTGCGCCCATCCTCTGATGGAACGGCTCGGGGTCCCGGCCCTGTCCCGCGCCAGCCCGTACATCTACAACGATCGGGCGGACTTGGACCGGATGTTCGAGGCGCTCGAGAAGGTCGTCAAGGTGTTCGCCGAGCCCTAACGACGGAACCCTAGGCGTCGACGTCATTCTCCGACCGGCCCGGGCTCCGCGACTACTTGGGAAAGGCTTGATATCCCCCACCGGTCGCGCCGTCAACGCGCGATGTGGGACCTGAGCCCGGCCAGCATCGATCTCGCGATCCTGGCCTTCTGCGCCGCGGTCGTCAACGGGGCCGTCGGCTACGGGTTCTCCTCGATCGTCACCCCGATCGCGCTGTTCTGGACCACGAACCGGATCCTCAACCCGGCGCTCGTCCTGGTCGAGCTCCTCGTCAACGTCACCCTCCTCATCCGCGAGCGCCGGCTGATCCGATCGACCTATCCGCGGACCCTGCCGATGATCTACGGCCTCCTGCCGGGGGTCGTCGTCGGCAGCGTCGGCCTGGTGCTCATCTCGGCGACCTTCGTCCGGATCGTCGTCTATGCGCTCATCCTGCCCCTGACCATCCTCCAGCTCCTGGGATACCGTCGCCACATCGTACGGGAGCGCACCGCCGGGCCGGTGCTCGGCGCGGGCATCGGCTTCCTGTACTCGCTCACGACCATCTCCGGGCCTCCCCTCGCCCTGTTCTGGCGGAACCAGGGTCTCTCCAAGGAGGAGTTCCGCTGCGCGATCTCCCAGGTCCGGGTCGCGGAGGCGTCCTTCACTACGGTGAGCTACCTCCTCCTCGGCCTCTTCGCGCCACCAAGCCTCGGATTGATCCCCGTGCTCCTGGTACCTGTGATCGTCGGCGTGCCCCTCGGGACGATCGTCCTTCGCGGGGTTTCGCGGGACTTCTTCTCCCGGTTCATCATGGCCGTCGACGGCATCATCGTGAGCTACGGGCTCTACACCGTCCTCGTCAAGGTCCACTGGCTCACCAACGAGGAGGGCCTCCTGTTCGTCCTCGGGATCACCGCGATGATCCTCGTGCTGCTCGTCCGCGTCGTGTCACGATTGCCGGCGATCCTCGCGCGGACCGAGGCACGGATCCGGGAGGGACGCCTCGAGGCGACCTTGCCCGGGGGAGCGCCCCTCGCGGGCGAACGAGCCCTTGGGGCCGATCCTCCGCGCTGAGAAGTGGCGCGACTACGCCGCGAGCTCGCCGGCGCTCAGGATCCGGAGGATCAAGGCCGTGCAGTCGGCGACCGAGGAGACGGTCGTGTCGACCGTGAGATCGGGGTTGAGGGGCTCCTCGAACGGATCGTCGACACCGCTCAGTCGCGAGATCGAGCCCTCGGCCGTCCTCCGGTACAGGCCCTTGGGATCGCGCTGTCGGAGGACCTCGGGCGCGCACTTGAGCCAGACCTCGTGGAACGGCACCTCGGCCACGCCGCGCGCCGCCTGGCGCGAGGTCTCGTACGGCGTAACCATCGAGACGAGCGACGCGACGCCGTTCCGGGCGAGGCGGTTGGCGACGTAGCTGACGCGGCGCGCGTGCATCTCCCGATCCTTGCGGGAGAATCCAAGCTCGGGCGAGAACATCTGGCGGACCTCGTCGCCGTCGAGAACCTCGACCTTCCGGCCCCGAGCGCGCAGCTCCTTCGCGAGGCTCTGCGCGAGGGTCGACTTGCCGGCACCCGGAAGGCCCTCGATCCACACTATGAAGCCGGGAGAATCCGTCATCGAACGACCGCCGCCTCGCGCGGGTCAGCCGTCCCGGGGCACATAGGTTTTCCCTTCATTCGAGCGACCTCCCATTCCACCGGATCGACCGTTAGGTGGGGGGTCGGCGGTCCGGACCGAGGCGACCGGCAGTCGGTTCAACTGCGCACACCGAGTGCGAACGTGCGCCATTCGTGCGTCTTTCCGAGCGTTCGAGCGCCGTTCCGCTCCCCTTTATACAGGTCCGGTTCCGGGGAGCCCTCGTGTCCGAAGATCGAGCGCGCCGGTCGACCGTGCCGCCCACGCGCGGTGCCACGTCGACCCGGCCTCGATACGGCCACGGCGTCCGAAGGCTCGGGGAGCGCGAAACTGCGCTCCCCGCCTCGGCCCCACTGAGAACACCATGAGCGGAGAACCGAACCCGCCGGCGAACGCCGGCACCCCCAGGAGCGAGCCGATGCCGACCATTACCCGACGCGGCGGGAGCCGGACGGGGATCTATGCGGCCGTCGCCGCAGTGATCATCGTCGTGCTCCTCGTCGGCGTAGGCTACGGGACCAACTGGTACGGGACCCAGAAGAAGACCTCGACGACGCCCCCCGTCGTCGGGGCTTGCCCCACCGGCCAGACGCTCTCGGGGGCGGGTGCGCAGGCCGCTCTCGCCCTGATGAGCACGTGGACCCAGGACTACCAGACCGCGAGCTCCAACACGCTCAACTACAATCCGAGCGGGTCCGGATCCGGGCTCACGTCGTTCACCGACAAGGCCGTGGACTTCGCCGTCACCGACGACCCCCTCAACACGACGCAGACCGCCGCCCTTCCGAGCCCCGCCCTGACCCTCCCCATCACCGGCTCGGCGCTGACGGTCATCTACAACCTCCCGGGCATCACGAAGCCGATCCAGCTCTCGGGAGCGACGCTCGCCGACATCTACCTCGGGGTCATCACGAACTGGAACGACTCCCGGATCACGGCGAACAACTCCGGGGTCAAGTTCCCCGACCAGACGATCGTCACCGTCCACCGGTCCGACGCGGCAGGGCTGACCTTCGTCCTCACGAGCTTGCTCGCAAAGGACAGCGTCGCCTGGAACTCCGGCCCGGGCTCGGCGATCGCCATCAGCTGGCCGAAGGCGCCGGTCCAGGACTCGGTCAAGGGCAACTCGCTCGTGATCTCGACCGTCCAGAGCACCTCGTACAGCATCGGATATTCGGACCTCAGCGACGTGCTCGCGAGCCCCGGCCTGGCGTACGCGAAGATCCTCAACCCGTCGGGGAACTACATCCTGCCGACGCCCGCGAATTCCGCCGCCGCGATCGCGAACCTGTCGCTGACGACGTCGTTCCCGAACGCGTCCGGCAGTTGGGACGGCATCACGATGGTGAACTCGCCGGGGAGCTTCGATTACCCCGTCGCGACGTTCATCTATCTGTTCGTCTACCAGAAGGCGGACCAGGGCTTCTCGCCGTCGCTGGACAAGACCCAGGCGCTGATCCAGTTCGTCAACTGGACCCTCGCGTCGGGCCAGGCGTACGCCGGGGCGCTCTACTACGCGTCCCTGCCGGCGAAGGTGCTGGCGAACGACCGGGCCGGCCTAGCGAGCATCACCTATAATGGGGCGGCCGTCCCAGCGTGTGGCTAAGGGGGAGCCCGAGATCTCCGCGTCCTCGCGACAACCTCTTCCGAGGGGCGAGGCGCTCGCCCGGCGCGTAGCCCTGCTCCGGGGCCTCGGCGCCGGGTTCTACCTCGCGAGCGCGGCCGCCGCCGCGTCCGTGATGGCCGCGCTGATCGGCATCGTGGTCGTCCTCTACGACGGAGCACTCCCCGCGTTCGCCCGGAACCACGGCCTCCAGTTCCTCCTGGGCTCCGACTGGGACCCGGTCCGTTCGGTCTTCGGCGCCGGCCCGGCGATCCTCGACACGCTGCTGACGAGCGGGATCGCCCTCGCCCTGGCGGTGCCCGTGGCGCTCGGCGTCGCGGTCTTCCTCTCGGAGATCGCGCCCCGATGGCTCGCCGAGCCGCTGACGTACGTCCTCGACCTCTCGGCCGCCGTCCCGTCCGTCCTGTACGGGTTCTGGGCGTACCTCGTCCTCGTCCCGATCATGCGGTTCCAAGTGGAGCCGTTCCTGTCGTCCACCACCGGCGGGACGGGGCCGTTCTCCGGCTACCCGCTCGGGACCGGCGTGCTGACCGCGAGCCTCGTGCTCGCGGTCATGATCCTGCCGACCATCGCGGCGCTCTCCCGGGAAGCCCTCCGGTCGGTGCCGAGGGTCCAGCGCGAGGCGGCCCTCAGCCTCGGCGCGACCCGTTGGGAGGCCACGCGCATGACCGTCCTCGGCTCCGCCCGCCCCGGGATCGAGGCCGCGGTCATGATCGGCCTCGGTCGGGCGCTCGGCGAGACGATCGCCGTGGCGATGGTGATCAACAGCATCTACCAGTACCCGACCTCCCTGTTCTCCGGCGGCGAGACGATCACGAGCGAGCTCGCGAACGAGTTCGGCTCGGCCCTGCCGGTCGAGCTTGCCTCGGTCGTAGAGCTCGGGCTCGTGCTCCTCGCCATCACGATCCTCGTGAACGTGGTGGCACGACTGATCCTTCGGCGGGCCGGCGACGACGCCGACAGGGCCCGGCCGCGTCGCCGCTGGTTCCGACGTCCCCACGCGCACGATCCGTACTACCAAGCCCTCGTCGCCCAGGAAGCCGCCCGCGCGGTCGCCGGGGCGACGGGCACACCCGTGCCCCCGCGGGAGTGGCGCCTCGAGATCGAGCGGCACGGGGCCCAGCGTAGGGCCCGCCGTCGGGCGGTCCACAGCGTGTTCGTGCTCCTCTTCTTCGCGTGTGTCGTGATCGCGGTGGTCCCGCTCGCCAGCGTCCTGTTCACCTCCTTTCAGCATGGGGGCGCCGCGGTCGTCCGCCCCCAGTTCTACACCGAGGAGTTCCCGCTGATCCCGTGCACGGCGCGGGCGGCGACGGCGACCGCCCCGGCGGTCTCCTGCGCCCTCGGGGGCATCGGTCCGGCGATCCAGGGTACGATGATCCTCCTCGGGATCGCCTCGCTGATCGCGATCCCGATCGGGTTGTTCGCGGGGATCTATCTCGCCGAGCACGGCCGGGGGCGCGTCGCCCGGACGGTCAGCTTTTTCGCGGAGGTGATGACGGGGGTCCCGACGGTCCTCATCGGCCTCTTCGCCTTCGTCCTCTTCCTGGCGTACGACCACAACTCGGCGACGAGCGCCTATTCCGCGTCGTTCGCGCTCAGCATCGTCATGCTGCCGATCGTGACGCGGGCGACGGAGGAAGCGCTCCGGACCGTTCCGGTCAGCGTCCGGGAGGCGGCGCTGGCGCTCGGCTTTCCGAGGTACCGGGTGACCCTCCGGGTGGTGCTCGGCTCGGCGCGGAACGCGCTCGTGACGGGGATCCTGCTGGCGCTCTCGCGGGCCGCGGGCGACACGGCGTGCCTGATCCTCACCGCCGGGGTCTCCGAGAGCTACTTCCAGGGACTGAACAAACCGATCGCCGCGCTGACCCCGCTGATCTACAACAACTTTTTCCAGTCGTACGGGAACTGGCAGGAGGATGCCTGGGGCGCGGCCCTGGTCCTCCTGCTCATGGTGCTGATCCTCAACCTCGTGGCTCGGCTGGTGTTCGGCCGACCGGCGCGCTCCGGGGGGACCGAATGAGCGACCCAACGCCCCCGCCGGCCAAGATGGAGGTGGAGGGGCTCAACGCGTGGTACAGCGGTCGGCAGGCGCTCTACGACGTGACGATCAACATCCCCGACGGGGCGATTACGGCGATCATCGGGCCCTCGGGCTGCGGGAAGTCGACGTTCCTCCGGTGCCTCAACCGGCTCCACGACGAGGTGCCCGGCTCCAAGGTCACCGGCTCGATCCGGCTCGACGGCGAGGACATTCGCACGAGCGACGCGGTCAGCGTGAGGACGCGCGTCGGCATGGTCTTCCAACGGCCGACCGCGTTCCCCAACATGTCGATCTACGAGAACGTCGCCGCCGGGCTCCGGCTGCTCGGGGTTCGGCATCGCAAGCAGCTCGACGAGGGGGTCGTCGAGGCGCTGGTGCTGGCGGGGCTCTGGGAGGAGGTCAAGGACCAGATCGACGCGCCCGGGATCAGCCTCTCCGGGGGGCAGCAGCAACGCCTCTCGATCGCGCGCGCGCTCGCGACCCAGCCGGAGGTCCTCCTCCTGGACGAGCCGTGCTCGGCGCTCGACCCCATCGCGACGAGCAAGATCGAGAGCCTCCTCCTGCATCTCAAGAAGCGGTTCACCGTCGTCATCGTGACCCACAATCTCGCCCAGGCGCACCGGGTCTCCGACTTCACCGCGTTCTTCTACCTGGGAAAGCTGGTCGAGCTCGACACGACGGCGAAGATCTTCTCGACCCCGCGCGAGAAGCTCACCGAGAACTATGTGGGCGGGCGGTTCGGGTAGTCCGAGGCCCGGCCCTGTCGCGCCCCGGGTGACACACCGTAGCTCACCCGAGGCCCAGCTCCTCGAGGAGGGTCTGTGTCGCGCCCGGCACTACCTTCTATTTAAATATAGATAGGTGATGGAATTAACTGAGGCAGTTCATGGCACAAAGCACGAGCGAGATGACCCCGCTCGATTACACGCGGTACGACTTCAAGAATCCTGAAACGTACAAGGTTCGACTGGCCAAGGGCCTGAGCCGCGAGATCGTCGAGCAGATCTCGGCGCTCAAGGGCGAGCCCAGCTGGATGCGGGAGTACCGACTGCGCGCGTTCGAGCACTTCCTCGACCGCCCGATGCCGGACTGGGGCCCCTCCCTCGACGAGATCGACTTCGATGCCTACACCTACTACGCCAATCCGCTCGCCGAGGGCGGCCAAAAGCGCAGCTGGGACGACCTCCCCGCCGACGTCAAGAACACGTTCGAGAAGCTCGGGATCCCGAAGGCCGAGCGCGAGTTCTTCGGCGGCGTCGGCGCCCAGTACGACTCGGGCACCGTCTACCACAAGATCCGGGAGGACCTCGCCAAGAAGGGCGTCATCTTCTGCGACACCGACACCGCGCTCAAGGAGCACTCCGAGATCCTGGAGAAGTACTTCGGGAAGATCATCCCCTACAACGACAACAAGTTCTCCGCGCTCAACTCGGCCGTCTGGTCGGGGGGCAGCTTCGTCTACGTCCCGCCCGGCGTCGACGCGGGGATCCCGCTCCAGGCGTACTTCCGCATCAACGCGAAGAACGTCGGCCAGTTCGAGCGGACGCTGATCATCGCCGACAAGGGCGCGAAGGTCCACTACATCGAAGGGTGCACGGCCCCGATCTACTCGACGAACTCGCTCCACGCCGCCGTCGTCGAGGTCATCGCCGAGCCGTACGCCAAGATCCGCTACACGACCGTCCAGAACTGGTCGAAGAACGTCTACAACCTCGTCACGAAGCGCGCCGTCGCCTACGAGAACGCCCTCGTCGAGTGGGTCGACGGGAACATGGGCAGCAAGGTGACGATGAAGTACCCGTCGGTCTACCTGAAGGGCCGCGGGGCGCGCGCCGACATCCTGTCGGTCGCGTTCGCCTCCGAAGGGCAGATCATCGACAGCGGCGCCAAGGCGGTCCACTCTGCCCCGGACACCTCGAGCAAGATCGTGTCGAAGTCGATCGCGATCCGCGGGGGCCAGACGAGCTACCGCGGCCTCCTCCACGTCTCGAAGGGCGCCACCGGCGTCAAGGCCGCGGTCCGGTGCGATGCGCTCCTCCCGGACGACCTCAGCCGATCGGACACGTACCCCTACAACGAGATCCACGAGGAGGACGCGACGATCACCCACGAGGCCGTCGTCGGCAAGATCGGGGAGGAGCAGATCTTCTACCTGATGAGCCGCGGGCTCAACGAGAACGACGCGGTCCACCTGATCCTGATGGGGTTCCTGGCGGAGTTCGCCAAGGAGCTCCCCGTCGACTACGCGCTCGAGCTCAACCGACTGATCCAGCTCGAGATGATCGGCGCGGTCGGCTAGGCCGGGCGCGCCGTCACGACGGCGGCGCGGGTCCGCGCGGAACCGTCGGCAGGCCGAAGTGGGTCTTGATCAGGTCGATCGAGGCGACGAGCGCCTCGTACTGCACGTTCACGACCGCCGCCGTGAGGGCGGACGGGGCGCCTTCCGTCCGGCGGCCCAGCTGGATCGCCGCCGTGAGGAGATCGGTCGCCGTGACGATCCCGAGGGGGTCCTTCGCCGGGCCGCGCTCCGCCAAGGACGCGAGGATCTCCTCGAGCTCGCCCTGAAGCTCCTTCGCCATCGCGCGCAGGGTCGCCTCGGGAACGGTCGTCGGATCGAGGAGCAGGGGCATCGATCTGCCCTAGCGAAGCTTGGAGTCGAACCGCCAGTCCGGAGCGGCCTCGCCGCCGCGGAACTCGAGCGGCGGGAGGCTCACGTCGGGCTCGCTGCTCCAGTCGACGGTGCGACCGTCCCACCGGGCGTGAAGGTACGGATAGAGGATGTCCCGAAGGTTCGCGAACGGCGCCCGCTCGAGGACGTGGGAGAGGAACCCCTCGCCGATCATCCGGACGGCGTCGCCCTCCGGGACCCCGCGCGATTCGAGGTAGAAGATCTTCTCCGGGTCCACCGGCGCCACCGAAGTCGAGTGCGTCGCCTTGACGTCGCGGCAGAGGATCTCCAGGATCGGTATCGTGTCCGAGCGCGCGCCGCGGCTCAGCAGCATCGCGTGCTCGCTGAGATAGCTCAAGGTACGTCGCGCGTCCTTCTCGATGCGGACGAGCCCGCGGCTCATGCCGCGTGCCTCGTCCCGGAAGACGCCGCGGGTGATGGACTGGCCGTGCGTGTCCGTCCCGATGTGGGTGATGTTGATCGAGGAGTCGTACCCCTGGTTCTGGGCGCCGTAGAACGCCTGGAGGTCCTCGACGTCGGAGCCGTTGCCGGGGAGGATCGTCGTGTTCCGCATCCTGGTGCGGAACCCGCCAAAGCCGGTCCACACCCATCCCAGCCGAGCGCCGGCGCCGGTCGTCGCGTGCCGCGTGTAGATCGAGACGGTCTGCGGGTCCGGCGCGTGCGCCGTCAGGTACGCCGCGTGCGCGTGGTCGCCGACCTCGAGGTCCGTCGACGAGCCGTAGAGCCGCTGGCCGTTGGTGGGGGTCCCGGTGCCGTAGACCTCCTCGCTCGCCAGGAGGCGCGTGCCGCGGCCCAGCCGAATCGAACGACGAACGGACAGGGCCTCATGCTCTCGGCTGAGGACGGCGACATCCTTGAGGCGCACCGGCGTCGCCAGCGCGTCGGGCAGCTCCAGGCGGTAGCCGCGGTTCAGCAACGCCACGCCGAGGGCGGTGAGACGATCGGAGGGCTTGTCCGTGCCGCGAAGGAACGCCTCGACGGACTCGGGGGCTCCCTGGACGGCCTCCGGGTACGTCACGACGCGGACCCCCTGGTCGCGCAGATCGGAGGGAACCTCCGCATGGGTGCCGGCGGCGTCATGGGTCACGACGACGGTGAACGGTGGCACCGGAAGTCGAGCGACCCGCCCGCCGAGCGCTTCCGGCGAGATGCCCGCCAGGTCGACCCCGGCGAAGTAGCCGTACTTCCGGTAGAGGGGATCGGGTTCTAGGGGGAGCTCGAGGAACGAGCGGAACGATTCGGCGCGAATGAGGCGGAGGGGCTCGGGATCCTGGAGGCTACGGCCCAGGGTCTCGACCTGACCCGCCTCCAGCCAGTCGCCGTACCGGGGCGCCTGAGCCGCCATCGGATTTACGCACCGCAGCGTGGTTATAAGTTGTGCGGCGCGCGCTATGGCGGGATCCCGACGACCACGGTTCTCTGACGTGCGGGAGCGTACCGCGGCGCCCGTTTCGCCCCGGTCGGCTGGCCCGGCCGCGTTATAACCCGAACGCGACTTCGTGGGGTCGGCGGCGTCCCGATGGCCTACGACATGTACCAGGAGATCATCCTCCAGCACTACCGGTCCCCCCGCAACTTCGGGGCGCTCGAGAGCGCGACGCTCGTCGGGGAAGAGTCGAACCCCCTCTGCGGGGACCATATCCGAATGCAGCTGACCGTGGACCCGGCCACGAAGTCGGTACGCGAGGTGCGGTTCGATGGGGACGGGTGCGCCATCAGCATGGCGAGCGCATCGATGCTGACCGAGAAGGTCAAGGGACGTCCCCTCGAGGAGGTCGGGAACCTCACGCGGGATGACGTTCTCCATCTGATCGGGATCCCGCTCTCGCCGGTCCGCGTCAAGTGCGCGCTCACGGGGTTCGCGGCGCTCGGTCGGGCCCTTCATCCGGAGGCCTCCCGGGCGAGCCTCGCGACGGAAGGGTCCGCTTCGGCATGATCCAGGTCGATCCGGACGTCTGCGTCCTCTGCGGGCTCTGCACGGGCGTTTGCCCGCCGAACGCGCTCGAGCTCAACCCAGACCGCTTGGAGGTCCTCCCCCACTGCTCGGGGTGCGGATGGTGCGTTCCCTACTGCCCCGTCGGAGCGCTCTCCGGCGGCCGCCCCGCGCCGCGTCGCGGACGCAGCGCCTAGCGGGCCGGCGCGCGGGTCCTCGGGTCATCCCGGCGGGGCCGGGTGGATCGGACAACGGCGGTGGAGCCGACAGAAGCGGCACTTCTCCGGCTTGACGGGCGGGATCGGCTTCCGCAGGTGACCGTACTTGCGTCGCGGCACGTACGACTCCCCACGGAACGCCGGGCCTTTTATCGATGCGGAACGGCTTTCATGCCCCGGGGCAGCTGGGGGCATGGACCGCGCAGCCGGGTTCGCGACTCCCGAAGGCACCGAGCGGTTCCACCGCCGCGCCGAATCGGCTGGGAGGACGGCCCTAGGACATTTCCGCCCGGCCCCCGGCGACCTTCGCCTCTCCTCGCTCGGGCTCGGAACGTACCTCGGGCGACCGGACGCCCCGACCGATACCGCGGTCGAGCAAGCGGTGTCGATCTGCCTCGGCTCCGGGCGGATCAACGTCGTCGATACCGCGATCAACTACCGCTACCAACGCGCCGAGCGGAGCGTCGGCCGGGCGCTCGCCCGGCTCCTCGAGGCGCACACCGTGGCCCGCGACGAGGTCTTCGTGGCCACGAAGGCCGGGTATCTCGCCCCCGACGGGGAGAGCGGGCTCGAGCCGTCGGAGTGGGTCGATCGCGAGCTGATCGCCCCCGGCGTGCTCGCCTCGTCGGATATCGTCGGAGGGTCGCACGCGATGACGCCCCGGTACCTTTCCGACCAGATCGAGCGCAGTCGCACCAACCTGGGTCTCGAGACGATCGATCTGCTGTACCTCCACAATGCCGCCGAATCGCAGCTCGCGGAGGTCGGACCGGACGAGTTCCTCCGCCGCCTTTCGGCGGCGTTCGCCGAGCTTGAGCGTCGTCGGGCCGACGGTGCCCTTCGCGCCTACGGGCTCGCGACGTGGGACTCGCTCCGGGTCCCTCCCGACGATCCGTCGTACCTCTCGCTCGAGTCCGTGGTGGCGACGGCCCGAGAGGCCGGGGGGCCCGATCACGGGTTCCGGTTCGTCCAGTTCCCGTTCAACCTCGCCATGCCGGAGGCCGCCACGCTGTCGGTGCAGCGCGTCGGCGGCCGCGCCCGCCCCCTCTTCGAGGCCGCCCGACAGCTCGGGATCGGGTGCTTCACGAGCGTGCCGTTGATGCAGGGCCGGCTCGCGCGGGGAACCTCCGCCGACGGCGCGCGATCGGTGGCTTCGCGTGCGATCCAATTTGCCCGTTCGGCGCCCGGAACGATCGCACCCCTCCTCGGCCAGAAGACGGCCGAGCATCTATCGGAGAACCTCGCCGTCGCGGGCGAGCCCCCGTGGGAGCGCGCGGCCTTCGAGGCCGCCCTCCGCTAGCCGGGTGGAACGTCGGGCGCATCCAGGCGCGGCGACCTCACCCGGCGACGGGGCGCCATCGGAGCGGCCGCTCGATCGGCGGGACCGGCGGAATCCGGTGTCGCCTCGCCCGGGCCCAAGTGCAGGGTGGAGCGTCCGCCCACCTTCTCGACCCGGACCACGCGGTCCGCGATGGCGGTGAGTTGGGTCTCGTGGCTCACGAGCAGGACCTGGGGCAGGCCGAGCCCGTCGAGCAGCTCGCCCATGCGCACGACCTGCTCGGGCGAGAACCCGTCGGTCGGCTCGTCGAGGATCAACGTCTCGAGCTTGAGCCGGCCCGCCGCCCGCACGACCTGACCGAGCGCGAGGCGGAAGGCGAGCGCGAGGGCCGTCCGCTCGCCGCCGCTGAGCGCCTCGGCCGGGGTCCACTCGCCGTCGATCTCGACAGCGGGGGAGAACGCCGCGTCGCACCGGGCGATGAGCCCGGGGTCCTCGACGAGGATCGTGAAGAATCGGGCGAACTCCCGTTCGAACTCGGCCTGCGCGCGGGAGAGCAGCCGGTGCTCGAGCGCGAGGACGGCCTCGCGGAACGTCTGTCCGAACCACCCAGCGAGCTCCCGGTGGCGGAGTGCCGCTTCCAGCCGTTCCTGGCGTTCCCGCAGCAGGACCTCGATGGCCCCGAGCCGGGCTCGGGTCGTCTCGACGAGCGTCCGGGCCCGTTCGAGCGCTCGCTCGGTCTGGGCCGCCACCTCCTGGACCGATCCGCGGCGCGCGCGGGCGGCGGTCATCTCCTCCGTCAGGCGCGGAAGGCCCGAGAGCCGCTGCCGGACGCGGACGAGCGCCTCCCGCCGATCGGCCGCCTGACGTTCGAGCTCGCCCCGCTCGGCCGTCCACCGCGTCCTCTCCTCAGCGAGCCGGGCTAGCGTAGCCTCAGCGCCGAGGGTCGCCTCGAGCTCGATCGCGAGCTCGGCGAGACGGCGCTCGCGCCCGGATCGCTCCGTCTCGAGCCGGGCCAGCTCCGAGAGGATCGCCCGAGCCCCCTCCGCGCGCGGCCGAAGCCGCTCCCGCGCCTCGGTCGCCGAACCGGCGGTCACCTCGAGCTGGGCGACGCGTTCCGACGCCGCGGCGTGCTGCGTCGCCGCGCGATCCGCGCGTTCCTTCGCCACCCTCCGGGTTGACTCGAGGTCCGTCCACCGCTGGAGGCTCCGATCGTACCGCTCCCGCGCCTTGCGCTCCTCGTGCAGGCGCTCCGTCGCGCTCCGAGCGGTGGCGAGCGTGCTCCGGGCGCGACCGAGCTCGTCGGCGATCTCCTGAAAGTGGGCAGCGAACTCGGTCGGGTCGACCTTCTGATGGCATCGCGGGCAGACCCCCGCGGTCCGCAGTTCGTCGTTCTCGGCCGCGATGTGCCCGAGCCGGGAGATGTTCCCGAGGACGGCCTCGGCGTGGGCGCGCGACTCTTCGAGGGCGCGATCGATCTCCCCGATGGTGCGTCGGGTCGGCGCGGGAGGTTCCTTCTGGGGCCCCTCCTCCGTGAGGCGCGCGAGCTCGGCGCCTGCTGCCTCGGCCTCGTGGTGGGAACGGACGACCTCGGACCTTGCGTGGACCAGCCCCTCGCCCGCGGACGCGAGCCGGGCTTCGGCGGCCGCCAGGTCGGCCAGGTCCCGAGTGCGGGCATCACGGTCGACCCGGAGGGTGCCAAGACGTTCGTCCAGCCGGCGCACTTCGGCGTGGACCTCGTCACGGAGCCGACCGAGCTCGCCCGCCTTGGAACGTTGCGCCGTCCATCGCCCGATCTCCTCGTCGAGGTCCCGACCCCGGGACCCGAGTCGGAATAGTTGCTCCTCGTCGACCCGAGTGCGCTCGACGAGCTGGTCCTCCTCGCCCCGGTCCCGATCGAACCCCTGGCGTCGGGCCTCGAGCTCGGCGACGAGGGCCTCCGCCGCGCGAAGGTCGGTGGCCTCCCGCTCCAGGTCGAGGGCGGCGGTGCGGGTCTGGCTCTCGCGCTCGGCCAGCTCGAGGACGAGGACCGGTTGCTCCTCGAGCAGGTGGTCACGACCGCGCGCTTCCGATTCCGACCGGTCGGCCATCCGACGGAGCTCCGACGCGAGCAGCTGGGCGTTGTCGGCGGCGGTCCGGTACTGCTCGAGACCGAGCGCCTTTCGGACGGTCTCGAGCCGCTCCTCCGGGTCCTGGGCGAGGATCTCGCGCATCCGCTCCTGCGGGACATAGACCGCCCACCTCCAGAGGTCGGAGTGCGCGCGAGGATTGGGATTGTCCGGGAAGCCGAGCAGGGTGATCGCGCGCTGGCGGATCTCGGTCACCGAGTACGAGGTCGTCGCGCCGTCGGCGGAGAAGGAGGCCGACTCGAGCTCGAAGATGTCCCGACCCTTGCGGCGCTTCCGTCGGAACCGTCGTCCGAACTCGTAGCGGTGGGTCCCCTCGGCGAGCGAGAGCGTGACCTCCGACTCGCTCGCCTGGTGCCGCACGAGGTAGGTCGGGTCCACCTCGGCGAACCCGAACAGCGCCATCTCGATGGCGTAGAGGAGGGAGGTCTTCCCGGAGCCGACGTCCCCGGAGAGGAGCGTAGTCCCCGGGCCTAGCGATAGGTCGGCGCTCTCGTAGCTCCGGACGTTGCGCACGCGGATCCGGCGGAGCTGCATCGGCCTACTCTCCCGCCGGCCGCTTGAGCCCCAGGTGTCGCAGGGCCGTGTCGACACGGGCGCTCTCGTAATCCCCGCGGGCCTCGCCCTCGCCCTTCGGCGTGCCGAGCTCGCGGAGGAGCTCCTGCATCCGCTCGAGACCCCGCGGGCCCGCGAGCGCCGGCACTCGCCCGCCGAGCTCCTCGGCAAGCGCACGGAGGGTTTCCAGCTCCGCCGTCGCCTCGCTCCCGGCCGCGACGTCGGCGAGCGGCGCCCCCGCGGCCTCGGTCAAGTCCCAGTGGACCGTCGCGACGCCCTGTCGGTCGGCCTCCTCGCGCGACTCCTGGAGGCCGAGGGTGCCGATGCGGCCGTCCGAGAGCGTGCCGCGGACCCTCGGGAACAGGAGGCTCCCAGGTCGCGCGTGGGCGGCGATCTCCTTCGAGACCATCTCCTTGGCCGACTCGGCCGTCCGGCCGCCGACGTCCACGTCGAAGACCTGGATCCCCTCGCGCGGCGCGGTCCGGACGAATTCGGCCGTCGGGTGGCCGTCGGTCACGCGGACCAGGACGACGCCCTGCTGGGTCCGGTCCTCGACGCCGTTCTGGATGTCCGTGACGCTCGTTCCAAAGACGGCGCCGGGATTCACGAGGAGGCCGCCTTCGGGACCCTCCCCCTTGTACGTGTAGTGAATGTGGCCGCCGGCGTAGTAGTCCAACCCTCCGGGCAGGTCCGCCCGGGAGATCCCGTGGATGTGCTCGCGCAGGTGCGGCGGTAGGTACTCGTCAATCGCCGCGTGGAACTGGAAGATCCGGAACCCGTCGTGCGCGCGGAGCGCCTCGGAGTCGACGGCCTTGAAGTAGCCGCGGTCGAGGCCGTGCGATCGCCCCGAGATGCCGGCGATCGCCGCGCCGGTCCCCGGGTCGACTAGGAACGGGAGCGTCCAGCGGGTCCCCTCCGTCCGCACCGCCTCGGGCGCCGCCTTGAGGAAGAGCCCGGTCTCCGCGAGCACGTCGAGCCAGCTCGTCCGGTGGGCGACGTAGTCGTGGGATCCGTAGATGACGTAGATCCGCCTTCCGTGCTCGACGAGCCTCCGGAGGGCCGCGGCGACGGGCGCCACCTCCGCCGGCTCGGGGACGGGCGTGTGGAAGAGATCCCCGGAGATCAGCAGGAACGCACAGTCGCGCTCGTCGACGACCTGGAGCGCCCGGAGGACGCTCTCCCTCAGCGCCTGACGGACCGCCGGATCTCGGGGCCAGGCCCCTACGTGCGCGTCGGCGATGTGGGCGAAGAGGAACGACCGCGCCGGCATCCGACCGCCGTCATCGGGAAGGGGAGGAGGAGACCGGCTTAGGGCCGTCGCGGCCGCGCTGCAGGATCGCGGCCAGGACGCCCGCGCCGGTCCCGAACGCCAGGAGGGCGAGCGCGAGCCCCTCGTCGGACATGACGGCGAGACCGGCCCCAGGGACCCCGGTGGGCGCGACAGCGCCGGGCGGCGCGGTGGCCGATCCACGGGAGGTCGACGCGCGCGACGCCGAGCGGATCATCACCTGCTGGATGGCGAAGAGCTCCGTCGCCTCCTCCATGGTGATCTGCCGGTTGCGGAGCCGGCCCAAGAGGTAGACGTAGCGCGGGCTCCCGGACGGGCTCTCGACCGGGGCGGGCGGCGGCGGCGGGGGCGGCGAGTAGCCGCCCTGCATCGATGGATCGTACACGTTTCGGACCACGCAACGCGCCGGCGTTCTTGAAGGATTGGGGGTCAGTGGAGGGGGGCCGCCCCGGCTCCGTGCCCTCGAAATCCGGGGAGGAGTTATAGTCTCGGCGTGGGTGAGAGGCGACATGCCGACGAACGCCACCCCCGCCCCGGCGACCGAGGAGGAGCGGACCCACCTGCACGTCCGGGTGACCGATGGCCGGAGCTCGATCTACGACCTGATCACCGAATACCTCCAGTCGGCCGGGAAGGCTCCGGACTGGTACTGGCGGACGGCCGGGCGGCTCGAAGGGAGCGATGCCGAGAACCTCGAGGAGCTCCTCAGCTCGGCGTTCGAGGCCGGCGCGTTCATCGCCCACGACCACCCCGAGGACCTGCGCTTCGACTGGGTCTCCGAGGAAGAGTGCGAGAAGGAGCGCCGCACCGAGGAGCGCGGGGAGACGCGCGACGACGCGCGCAAGGAACGCTCCTCCCTCAGCCACTACGCGTAGGACCAGGCCCGCCGTGCCGGCGGGCGCACGGTCGTTCAGACCGTAGCCCGGAGCTCCGGTCCCGGGATCGGCTTAGAATCCGATGCCGATCACCGAGTGGGCCACGATCAGCGCGATGAACAGGATCGAGATCGTGTTCACGACCTTGATCAACGGGTTGATCGCGGGACCGGCGGTGTCCTTGGTGGCGTCCCCGACGGTGTCCCCGATGACCGCCGCTTTGTGGGCGTCGGAGTGCTTGCCGCCGTAGTGGCCCTGCTCGATGTACTTCTTCGCGTTGTCCCAGGCCCCGCCGCCCGTCGTCATCGTGAGCGCGAGGGGGAACCCGGAGAGGATGACGCCCAAGAGGAGGCCGGCGAGCGCGAGGGGGCCCAAGAGGAACCCGACGGCGAGCGGCGTGGCGACCCCGAGGATCGCCGGCACGGCCAGCTGCCGGAGCGCGGTCACCGTGACGATATCGACGCACTTGCCGTACTCGGGCTTCCCGGTCCCCTCGAGGATGCCGGGGATCTCCCGGAACTGCCGGCGGACCTCGAAGACGATCGCCTGGGCCGCGACGCTCACGGCGTTCATCAGGAACGACGTGAAGAAGAACGGAAGGATCGCTCCGATCACGAGGCCCGCGACGACGATCGGGTCCGAGAGAACGAGCTGGGCGGTGAAGTTGTTCCAGGCGGCCGGGTTCCCCGGCTCCCACTGGCGGGCGGCCGCGAATGTGTACGCCGCGAAGAGCGCGAGGGCGGCCAGGACGGCCGAGCCGATCGCGTAGCCCTTCGTGATCGCCTTCGTCGTGTTGCCGACGGCGTCGAGCGGGTCCGTGACGGCGCGGGCCTCCGCGGGGAGCTTCGCCATCTCGGCGATGCCGCCCGCGTTGTCCGTGATCGGGCCGAAGGAGTCGATGGAGATGATCATGCCCGTGACCGAGAGCATCGAGGCCGCGGCGAGCCCGATCCCATAGAGACCGAGCTTCGGGTCCGGGGCGTTGCCCCAGCCGTTCCAGCCGACGGCGACGAACGCCGCCAGGATCCCGCCGACCACGACGAGCCCGGGGAGCCACGCGGACTCGAGGCCGACGGAGAGGCCCGTGATCACGACGGGACCGCCCCCGGACTGCGCGGCGTCGGCGATCCGCGCGACGGGCGCGTACGAGGCCGACGTGTAGTAGTCGGTGATCAGTACGATTAGGGTCATGACGATGAGGCCCACGAGGGTGGCGACGAAGATGCCCGCGCTGGCGCCCATGAACCAGTAGTCGAGCAGGTAGAGCCCGATCGCGCCGACGACCGTCGTGACGAGGAGCCCCTGGTAGAGCGCCCCCATGATCGTGCCGCCCGCGCGCATCCGGACGAAGAACGCGCCGACGATCGTGGCGACGATCGCCCAGGCGCAGACGAGGAGGGGGAACAGGATGGCGTTCGGGAACATGGTCTGTACGGGGGCCTTGATCAGGTAGGCCAGCAGCATCGCGCTGACCGCCGTGACCACGTACGTCTCGAACAGGTCCGCCGCCATTCCGGCGCAGTCCCCTACGTTGTCGCCGACGTTGTCTGCGATGACCGCCGGGTTCCGGGGGTCATCCTCCGGGATGCCGGCCTCGACCTTGCCGACCAGGTCCGCCCCGACATCCGCCCCCTTCGTGTAGATCCCGCCGCCGACGCGCGCGAAGAGGCTCATCAGCGACGCGCCGAAGAGGAGACCGACCATGTCGAGGACGTTGCCGCTGAAGGCCGCATAGAATCCGACCAACTCGAGGAGCGCGAGGCCGGCGACCGAGAGTCCGGTGACGCTGCCGCCGAGGAACGCATAGCGCATCGTCGCCGCGAGCTTGCCGCCGCGGGCGTGCGCGGCCGTCCGAACGTTCGCGCGGACCGAGACGTACATGCCGACGGCGCCCGCGAGGGCGCTACCCGCGACGCCGAACAGGAAGCCGAGCGCGAGGCGCCAGCCGTCCCCGGTGACTCCGAACGCGAGCGCGACGATGACCGCGATGACGATCGCGACGATGAACACGGCGGTGTACTCGCGGCGCAGGAACGCTTCGGCCCCTTCGCGGATCGCGGCCGCGATCGTTCGCATCTCGGGCGTTCCCTCGTCCTCGCGGAGGAGCAGGAACGTCAGGATCGCCGCGTAGGCGAGCGCGAGGGCCGAGGCCAGGAAAACGATGAGCTCCAACTGGGTCGTCGTGAGGTCCATGGTTCCCCGAATGTTGAGGGCCGCTCATCGGACTGAATATAAAAGGATTCTCCGGGTTCCAACAGGCGATTCCTCGGCGGCCGGACCCCGGTTCCGACGCATCCCACGTTCTATATCTTGGGCCGGGATTGAAGCATGGATGGCGATCGGTTCCCGCGAGGGGCTCGCGAACCGACGCGGCCGCGTCGCCTGTCCCCACTGCGGCCAGACCATCGAGTTCGCTCGGATGCGCGCGCACCTTCGCGAAGCGCACCAGGTCGGCTCCGCCGAGCTCGAGACGACCCTCCTCGCCGCCCGACGCCAGGCCCGGCGGGGCGGACGGGTCGTGCGGCGCTGACCGGTCCCGGTCCTAGGATTCGTAGGCCCGGGTCCGGACTTTCTCGACCGTTTGCGCGACGAACTCGGCCTTCGGTAAGGTGCGCTGTCCCTTGACGCCCCGAGTCCGGACCGCGACGGTCCCGCTGGCGGCCTCCGCGTCCCCGACGACCAGCACGTACGGGATCCGTTCGATCTCGGCCTCGCGGACGCGCTTGGAAAGCGTCTCCTGGCTCCCCGAGCTTTCGGCCCGGAGTCCGGCCCGCTTCAGCTCGACGACGAGCTCGTCGGCGGCCGCTTGGTGCCGGTCGGTGACCGGGAGCACCCGTACCTGAACCGGACAGATCCAGGGCGGGAGCCGACCGGCGCAGTGCTCGAGGAAGACCCCGAAAAACCGTTCCCAGCTGCCCAGGATCGTCCGGTGGATGACCACAGGGGGATGGAGGGCTCCGTCGGCTCCCTGGTATTCTAGGCCGAACCGGAGCGGTGTCTGGTAGTCGAGCTGGATCGTCCCGGTCTGCCAGGGGCGCCCGAGGCTGTCGCGGATGTGGATGTCGATCTTCGGGCCGTAGAAGGCGCCCTCGCCGGGCGAGATCTTGTACTGGACCCCCGAGCTTTTCAGTACCTTCTCTAGGGTCGCCTCGGCCCGGTCCCAGAGGGCCGGGTCGCCCAGGAACGAGGTGGGCCGGGTCGAGAGCTCGTAACTCCATTCAAGTCGGAACGTCGTGAACGCCCGATCGATCCACTTGAGAAGCACCTCGATCTCGTGCTCGACCTGCTCCTCCGTGACGAACAGGTGGGCGTCGTCCTGCACGAACTCCCGGACCCGGGTCATGCCGTGCAGCGTCCCGCTCGCCTCGAACCGGTGGAGCGGCGCGAACTCGGCGAGACGGAGCGGTAGTTCCCGATAACTGCGGGACCGGGACCGGAAGATGAGCATCGAACCGGGGCAGTTCATGGGCTTCCAGCCGAAGGTCCGTTCCTCGGCGATGGAGAGGAACATGTTCTCCCGGTAGTGCTCCCAGTGGCCGCTCGTCTCGTAGACCCCTTGGGTGAACAGCAGCGGGGTCCGGATCTCGGAGTAGCCGGCCTCGGCGAGGTGCTCGGTGACGAACCGCTCGAGCTCCCGGACCACGATCATCCCCTTCGGAAGCCAGAACGGAAAGCCGGGAGCCTCGTCGAGGAACATGAACAGCTCCATCCGCTGACCGGCGACGCGGTGGTCGCGGGCCTCAGCCTCCTTCCGGAGCGCGAGGTACTTGTCGAGCTCCTCCCGCGTCGGAAAGCCCACCCCACGGATGCGCTGCCGGCTCGGCCCGGCGGCGGTTCCGTCGGCCGAGACGGCCGACATGCCTAAGAGATGAAGGCCGCGCAGCCAGTGCGTGTCCGGGACGTGGGGGCCCCGGCACAGGTCGAGGAACGAGCCCGTTCGGTACAGCGATACGGTCTCGCCTTCCGGGATCTCCCGGATGTAGCCCAGCTTGTGCGGATTGGCGGCGCAGAGCCGGTTCGCCTCCTCCCGCGAGACCTCGATCCGCTCGAACTTCTCCCCTGCCTTGATCGTCGCAGCGATCGCGGCCTCGATCTTGGCCTGGTCGTCGGGAGTGAGCGGACGGACGTCGAAGTCGTAGTGGAAACCGTCCTCGGTCGGCGGCCCGGCCGTCGGCAGCGCCCCGGGGACGACCTCGGTCACGGCCTTGGCGACGACGTGGGCCGACGAATGCTGGAGGACGTCGCGTCCCTCGCGGTCGCGGAACGTGAGCGGGGTCAAGGCGCCGGCGTGCCGCAAAGGCTGAGAGAGATCGACGAGCGCGTCGTCGAATCTCGCTGCCAAGAACTCCCGGGCCTCCTTCGGCCGCCACGCCTGAAGGACCTCGCCCGCCGTCGTTCCATTGGGGACCGAGCGCACGCTGCCGTCCGGTAGCCGGATATCGATCCCGCCCGATGGCGCGCTCATGGATCGCCCAAGGCCGGCCGACTCCGAGTCACGGGAAAAGGTTTCGCGGGCGATCTCGTCGCTCGGCGGCGGGCCTCCGCCCGCCCTGCCGACGCCGTTCCGGTCCCGGTCCGCCGCGCGATCAGCTCGCCCATCATTCATCACCTGGTCAGCTGGTTCTCGTTCTCATCATTTCGCGGGCGGCGACGAGCTCACGCTCCCGGGAGCGGGGACTCGTACTGGGACAGGAACTCGTGGACGTGGAAGATCGCCCCCCGGCAGTCGTACTCCCGGAGCTTCGGGGCGTCGGAGAGCTCGAAGGAGCCGTCGACCCAGAGGGGCCCGTCGCGGGCGAGAGCGCGGGCGACGGTCCAGTCGACGGGCGCCTCGCGGTAGCTGAGCACGAGGTCGGTCGGCGCCTCGGCGCGCGCCGCCGTCGCCACGTCGAAGGCCCCGCGCCCGGTCCACTCCGGGGCCCGGCCCGCGACCGCCCCGTCGCGGACCTCGATCTCGAAAACAAGGTCGGAGGAGAGGCGCCATGCCTTGCGAAGCTCGCGATCGGAGCGCAGGAAGGCCGTCGAGAGCACCGCCCGTTGCGCCCCGGCCACGAGCACGTCGATCGCCTGGTCCGCGGTACGGACGCCGGCGTCGACCCAGATCTCGCCCCCGCGGGCGATCTCCTGCAGGTAGTCGAGCTGCGGCTGGTCTCGGTCGACGCCGTCGAGATCGACGACGTACAGTCGTTCGTAATCGGCGATCAACCGATCCGCGATCTCGAAGAGGTCGAACGTGCCGCCGTTCTTCGGAACGGCGGCGATGGGGCCACCCTCGGCGGGGAGCATGATCCGACCTTTGGAGATCATGAGACAGGGAACCAGCGCTGGCTTGTCGCCGCCGGCGGACGATCCACCCTTCGCCAGTGCCGCCATCTCGCTAGGCTCAGCCGACCGAGGGTATGGCGGTTTCCGTCGGCGTGAGCCGTTATGCGCTACCGCGGTCTCCCTCGCTCGCCAGGAGACGGAGGGCAGCTGACGGTGGAGGTCGCCTACAACGGCACCCTGCTGAGGAAAGTCCCCGCTCCGGGGACCACGGGGGCGGGTGGGAGCCCGCCGGGCGAGAGTCCGAGCAACGGAGCAGAAACGACACAGCCCGAGGGCACGGTGAAGGCGTCGCGCCGGAGGATCCCTCGGGACATGATGAAACGGCCGTCTCCCCGGGAGCAAGCCCTGACTGACGGAATGAGGAAGGTCCCCTGACCGTCGAGGAGAGCGCGGAGTCGAATGCTGCCTGAAACAGGACGGGGCTTACTACCGTGACCTGGCCATCCCGGCGAGAAATCGCCGGGGTGTTTCCCCTTCCCAGCCCCGTCGGTTGCCGTGAGTAACTGCTCCCCTACGCGGAGATACGGTCGTTCGGGGGGAGCGTCGCTACCCTTACGAGAGCTCCCAGAACCCCACCGTGAACTGACGACCGCCGGTCGCCATGTTCAACCGCGCGGTCGCGCTCGTGGAGGAGCTCGAGGGCGCGTAGGTGAATTCGAGGGCCGTCACGAAGATCTGAACGATGTACTGGTGGCCCCCGGTAAAGTTGGCGGGCGCAAAGGAGAACAGACCTGGAATGACCCACGAATGATTCACGTAGCCCGTCACGCTGGAGTTCGTTGAGTCGCCCAGGCTGACGATGATCGCAGAATCCGCTTGCGACGCCGTCGTGAGATCCCAGAGCCCTGCCTGCACGAAGACGTAGGCGGAAGCCCACGCGAACGGTCCCCCGAACGGGTTCATCGGGGTCGCGGTCAGGTTGTCGACCACGCTCACCGAAACATTGTACGTGACGTTCGGGCCCATTCCCGCGACCCAGGTGAAAGCCTTGCTGTCAAACCCGGTGATCCCCTCCGTGGCTCCGTAGTCCGGGAACCCCGGTGGTCCGCAGCCCTTGGCGGAGGACTTGGAGGAGATCAGGCCGATTCCCGTCTTTAGACTGAACTTCGGAGGTACTACGAACGAGGCCGAAGCTCCGCAGCCGCTGCTGAGGATGACCTGGCCGATGTGGACTGTTCCGTGGAACGGGGCGATGTGCTTCACGACCTTGGCCGGCGCTACCCCGGCGGCGGTCGGGGCGACCAACAGCACGGCGCTGAGGAGGACAGCGGAGATCCCAACGAGACGGCCCCCGTTGTTCCGCCACGTCCGCCCGAGGGGCGCGGTCGCCCTGAGAGCTTCCCGATTAGCACGCCTCCGATCCGAGGCGTTTTGATTGGACGCCATCCTTCTCCTCCCTCGGCGCCGAAAGCGTCGAGCCTTCATGGCGAGCCGCTGCGGCTACATAGACCCTCTCGAGTCTTGACCGGGTCCCTCGAGAGAGACGGTCGGCCGTCGCTTCAGCGGGGCCCATCGCCCGACGGTGATGATGGCCGCGACGACGAAGACCACCCCGCCCGCCTGAACGAGATCGATCCGCTCCGCCAGGAGGATCGACGAGGCCGTGAGCGCCACGACCGGAACGAGAAACATGTTGGCACTCAGGGAAGGCGCCGGTATCCGGGCCAGGAGGTAGAACCAGAGCCCGTACCCCAGGGCGGTGCCGACCAGTCCGAGCCACAGGACGATGCCGAGGAGTTCCCACGAAGGGGCCGGCACGCGGCTTGGCTCCAGTAGGACCGACACCGTCAACAACCCGGCGGCGCCGCCGAGGAGCTGGAACATGTTGACGGCCTGGATCACCTCCCGCCGAAACCGGCCCTGGATCAGGACCGTGCCGACGGCCCATGATAGCGACCCGGCCAGCAGCTCTGCGATCGGGATGGGGCGGAGCACGCCGCCGCCGGGTCCCCATGGCTCCGAGATGAGAACGATCCCGACGAACCCGGCCACGATGGCGAGCCAGGTCACGGCCCGAAGACGGTAGGCGAGGAGAGGTATCGAGAGGATCGCCACCCAGAGGGGGAAGGTGTACACGACGACCGACGCCTCCCCCGGGGGGATTGACCCGGCCGCCGTGAACCAGAGGCCGAAGAACAGGCTGGTGTTGAGCAGACCCAGCCCGGCCGCGAGGGCCTGCTCGTCGCGCGAGAGCTTCGGACGACCCGTGGCCGCCCAGATCGCGGCGCCGCCCACAGCGCCGAGCCCAGCGCGCAGGAAGGCGAGCCAGAGCGGCGCGGAGAGCCCGAGGCCCACGCGAACGAACAGGTAGTTGAAGCCCCAGGCCACGATGACGACCGCGAACATCGCTCCGCGGAGGAGCGACTCCCGACCTACGGCCACGCCGGGGGTCCCGGCGGGCGCGGATATCCGTTGCGCGGTCGCGTCGCGACAAGGATTAAGCCCGCGCCCCGTGTCCCGACATCGGTGACGCTCAAGGGCCGCGACCTGATCTCCATCCGCGACCTGTCGCGCGAGGAGATCGAGGAGGTCCTCCGCTCGGCGAAGCGGATGATCCCCTATGCCGAGGGGACGAAGCTCGGCGACCAGCTCGGCGGGAAGCTCGTCACGCTCGCCTTCTTCGAACCGTCGACCCGGACCCGTCTCTCGTTCGAGACCGCCATCCAGCGGCTGGGCGGCCGGTGCGTGACGATCGCCGACCCCTCCGCGAGCTCGATGCGCAAGGGCGAGACCCTCCACGACACCATTCGGATGCTCTCTTCCTACGGGGACGCGATCGTGCTGCGCCATCCGAACGAGGGATCCGGACGGCTCGCCGCCCAGGCCTCGGACAAGCCGGTGATCAACGCGGGGGACGGCGCCGGCCAGCACCCGACCCAAACGCTCCTCGACCTCGCCACGATGCAGGAGGCGTTCGGGACCCTGAGCGGCCTCAAGGTGGTGCTCTTGGGGGACCTCAAGTACGGCCGAACGGTCCACTCGCTCGCCTACGCCCTCGCCGTTTTTGGGGCGGAGCTGGTGCTCTCCGCGCCGCCGGGGCTGGGACTCCCCGAAGAGGTCCGATCGCAGCTGGACCAGATGGGAGCGAAGATCTCAGAGGAGGACCAGATCCACCGGGTCGTCCGGGACGCCGACATCCTCTACGTGACGCGGATCCAGAAGGAACGGTTCGTCGACCTCGCGGAATACGAGAAGGTCGCCGGCTCCTACCGGATCGATTCCGCGCTCCTCAAATCGGCGAAGCAGCGCCTCATCGTCATGCACCCGCTCCCGAGGACCGGCGAGATCGCCCCCGAGGTCGACGCGACCGCCCACGCCGCGTACTTCCGTCAGGCATTCCTGGGCGTGCCCGTGCGCATGGCGCTGCTCTCCCTCATCCTGACGGGCAAGGCGGGCTGAGGACCGACGATGCGCGAGCTCAAGATCACCCCGATCAAGAACGGGACGGTGATCGATCACATCGGGAACGGCATGGCCCTCGAGGTCCTGAAGATCATCGGCGTCTCCGAGCTCGACAAGGACTCGACGGTCTCGGTGGCGCTCCACGTGCGAAGCCAGAAGATCGGCTGGAAGGACATCGTCAAGGTCGAGAACATGGAGCTCTCGCCGCGGAAGGTCAACGCGATCGCGCTGATCGCCCCGACGGCGACGATCGCGATCATCCGCGACTTCAAGGTCCGCGAGAAGCGCGCCGTCGACCTCCCGGACCGGATCACGGGCGTCGTCCGGTGCCCGAACCCGAACTGCATCACGAACCAGCACGAGCCGGTCGAAAGCGAGTTCGACGTCGCCCGCCGACGGCCCGTCGTCCTACGGTGCGTCTACTGCGAGCGGCTCGTCGACGAGTTCCTGACACGGCTTGCGTAGGCCGGTCGACCGATGGCCGACGACCTCGTCGCCTCGTTCCTCATCGTGTTCGCCGTGATCGGCGGCACCGAGCTCATCGACCGGACGAACTTCGCCCTGATCGGCCTCGCGGCGCGGAACAAACCGGCGTCGGTCTGGGCCGGCGCGGCGGGCGCGTTCGTCATCACGACGACGCTCGCCGTCGTGATCGGGGCCGCTCTCCTCGCCGCCCTCGGCGGCCACGTTGTGTACCTGCGGGTCGGGGGAGGGGTGTTCCTGTTGGGCTACGCCGGCTACCTTCTCGTCGTCCCCGAGTCCCACCGCCAGCCGCCGACCGGGCGCTCGGCGATCGCGACCGCGTTCTTGTTGATCCTGCTCCTCGAGCTCGGCGACACCACGATGGTCTTCACGATCGTCTTCGTCAGCACGATGCCGAACGCCCTCGTTGTGGGCGTCGCGGCCGCGCTCGCCCTGATCACCGTGGCCGGCTCCGGCGCGATCATCGGTTCCCGGCTTGGGGCCCGGGTCGAGCCCGCGGCGTTGGAACGGCTCGTGGTCGTCGTCCTGACGATCGTCGGCGTGCTCACGATCGTTTACGCGCTCGACCCGGGCCTTCTGCCCGCCGTCGGGGGTTGACCGGGACGGGGCTCTCCTCGAGCGGCGGATTCGATCCCTCCGCACCGACCGGTCCCCCCAACTCCTTCCACTCTTCCCACGACGGACCGTCCTCGGCGTCCGCCTCGATCGAGGCCGCCCGCTCGAAGTAGCGTTGGGCGACGTCCTCGCGGCCCTCCTTCAGCTCCAGGGACGCGAGCCGTAGGCATGCCTCGCGGAAGAGCGCCGGCGACACCGTCGCCGGCGGCCGGTCCGCGACGGCGCTGAACCGGTCCCGCGCGCCGCTCGCATCGGGGAGGAGGGCCAGGTGACGTCCCTCCAGGATCCAGAGCTGGAACAGGCCGGCGGCGGGTGGCATCAGGTGCAGCTGGTCGACGAGCTCGCGCGTGCGTTTCAGGACCCTCCCGACGCGTTCGTCCGGCTTCGTATCGAGGAGGAGCCGGAGGATCCCCACCTGGTGGAACAGCTCGATCGGCTGCACCCGGAGCCGCTGGGCGACGGACACGGCGCGGAGATGGACCTGGAGCGCCGCCTCGGCGTCGCCGGATCTCGCGAGGAAGCCGGCCCGGATCGCCTCGCCGAATTGTTGGAGCCCTACCCGCCGAGCCGCGGTGAGGAGCGCGTCGGACCGATCGACGAACTTCTCCATGAGCGCGCGCTCGACCGGCGTGCCGTCCATGCGGGCGGCGGCGATCGCGAGGAGCGCGAGCGCCTGGGCCGGCCCGGGCTCGAGGCGGCGCGCGGCGTGGCCCAGCGCGCGCGAGTCGCGCTGGGCCTCGGCGGCGCGGCCGCGCTCGACGTCGTAGCCGATGCGGACCGACGAGAGGAGGACCGAGGCGGCGAGATAGTTCGACCGCTCGCACCGGTCGGCGAGCTCGCTCACCTCGGTAGCGAGCGAGGGTCGCGGCCCGACGGCGATGAGCACCGGCACGAGAGGCTCGAGCCAGTCCTCGAGGAGCTCGAGCGGGACCCCGCGATCGATCGCGAGCGTCGCCCCCTCGTGGATGTCGAGCTCGGCGTCGCGGACGCGCCCGGTGTAAAGGAGGCCGCGGGCCCGCAGGAGCCGGAGCTCCACCTCGGCGACGGGGCGCTCGGTCATCGGGAGCGCGGCGATGCACTGGAGCGCCTGGTCGAGGAGCTCGACCGCCGTGTCGTAGGCCGAGAGTCGTTCGGAGAGCTCGGCCGCCTCGAGCAGGTACCGGAGCGCGGTGGCCCCGGCTTCCCATTTGAAGTAGTGCTCGGCGAGCTCGATGCGTCGTTGCAAGGTGGGTTCCGGGTGCAGCGCTTCGAGCCCTTCCGCGATCTCCCGATGGAGCTCGCGGAGCCCACGGTCGTCGAGCACCTCCGGCAGGACGGTGAGCCACGCGGTGTGCTGGAGGCCGACCCGGCCGCTGTCCACCTTCATCAGGCGGGCCTCGATCGCCGGCGCCAGCGCATCCGCCAGCTGCCGGAACGGGAGGCGGCTCACCCGGCTCAGCGCGACCTCCTGGGTCGACCCGCCGAGAAGGGCCGTGAGGGCGACGATCCGCTGGGAGGCCGGCGGCAGGTCCTCGAACGCCCGCTTGAACCGGGCCGCCTCGCGGGCGTCCTCCGAGGCCTGCGCGCGGTGGACCCAGTCGACGTCGCCGCGGCCCAGGAGCTTCTCCTCCCACGCACCGTACGACGGGTCGCCGGAGTCGAGGACCAGGACGAGGAGGAGCGGTCGCAGCCGGGCGCGCTCGATCAGGAAGAGGAGGTAGTCGCGGCTCTCGTTGTCGGAGTACGTCGCGTCGTCGACGAGGATCGCCTGGCGCACGGCGCCGTCGGAGCGGAACTCCTCGCTAAGACGGCCCCAGTACTCGCTCGGATCCCGCTCCGCCACCCCGCGGCTTCGGACCGCGTACGACATCCCCATGATCCGGCCACGCTGCCGTTCCCCCCGGGCCCTCCGGCTCCGGCCCCCCTCGTCGCCGTACGTTCCGACCGCGGCGATCGGCATCGCCGGTCCTGGGGACTCCTCCTCCGACGGCTCGGGGGACGGCTCGGTCGCGACCGGCGATTCGAGCGGCGCCACGAGCGCGTACGGCGCGTCACGATCCCGATGGGCCCCTTTGAGATCGGTGACGCGCGCGCCCTCCGACGTCAGCCGCGCCCGAACCTCCGCCACGAGCGCGCTCTTCCCGCTGAGGGGCGGACCCGCGATGACCACCGTCCGGCCGCTGCCTTCCGCGAGGCCGGCCAGAGCCCGCTGGAACGCCGCCGGCCATGGGAACGCGTCCGCCACGATCGGATGCAGACCGTCGGGGTTAGAAGGGTTGCCGCCGGGTCGCGTATCGGGCGCGCTTATCTAACGAGCGAGAATGCGCTCCCCGTGCCTCGTTCGACCGCCGCCGGACGCCGCGAGTTCCTCAAGAAATCGGTCGCCGCCGTCGACGTGACCCGGATCCGGGGACTGGGGGATCTGCTCACCGCCTTCCAGGGGACGTCGATCCAGGCTCGGAGCCTCGGCCGCGCCCTCACCGTCTGGGAGAACGCCCTGACCGACCGGCGTCGTCCCACGATCCTGCTCGGCCTCGCCGGGCCTCTCATCGCCGCCGGCCTCCGCAAGGTCATCCGCGATCTCATCGACTGGGGTCTCGTCGATGTCGTCGTCTCGACCGGCGCGGTCCTCTACCAGGACATCTACCAGACGATCGGCGGGCGCCACTGGGTAGGCACGCCCACGGCCGACGACGTCCGGCTCCGAGAGCTGTACCTCGACCGGATCTACGACACGTACGTCGACGAGCTCAAGTTCGAGGACACGGACCGTGCGATCGGCGCGATCACCGACAAGTTCCCGAAGCGACCGGCGTCGTCGCGCGAGTACATCGAGTTCCTGGGGCGGCAGTTCAGCGACCCCGAGTCGATCGTGGCGACCGCCGCCCGTCGCGGGATCCCGGTGTTCTCGCCGGCGCTGATCGACAGCTCGATCGGGATCGGGCTCACCCTCTACTACCAGGCCCACCGGGGGAAGGACAGGTTCATCCTCGATTCGATACGCGACAACTACGAGCTCGTGCAGATCCTGGCGCGCTCGAAGCGCACGGCCGTCGTTTACATCGGCGGGGGCACGCCGAAGAACTGGATCAACGACGGGATAGTGATGGCGAACTACGCGTTCGGCCGCGAGGGGGAGGGCCACTACTACGCCCTGCAGATCACGACCGACGTGCCCCACTGGGGCGGACTCTCGGGGAGCACCCTCGACGAGGCGCAGTCGTGGGGGAAGATCTCGAAGACCGCGACGCGGTCGATGGCCCACATCGAGGCGTCGGTCGCGCTCCCGCTCCTCGTGGGCGCGCTCTGGGACCGCCGCAAGGTCTGGCAGCCGCGGACCCGGCTCCGTTTCGACTGGACGGGCGACGAGCTGAAGCTTCGCAAGTCCAAGAAATGACCGAACGGGCCCCTCCCGGACAGGTCGTCACGAAAGGCTGGCCGGTCCTCCACGCCGGAGGGGTTCCCGCGAAACTGACGCCCGCGACCTGGTCGCTCCAGGTCCATGGCCTCATCCGGTCGCCGTTCAATCTCGACTACGCCGGCCTGCTTGCCCTGCCCCAGCGTCAGCAGACTAACGACATCCACTGCGTCACCTCGTGGTCGAAGCTCGGCATGGCGTGGACCGGGGTCCCGTTCCGCACCATCGCGGACCGGGCCGGCGTGGACCCGACGGCCCGGTTCGTGGTCATGGAATGCGAACAGGGGTTCACGACGTCGCTCCCGATCGAGGCGCTGCTCGAGGAGGACGTCCTTCTCGCGCACCGCGCCGACGGGGTGGCCCTCGCGTCGGAGCACGGCGGCCCGGTTCGCATGCTCGTCCCGCGCCGGTATTTCTACAAGAGCGCCAAGTGGCTCCGCGGGCTCAAGTTCGTCGCCGTCGACGAGCCCGGCTTCTGGGAGGTCCGGGGCTATTCGAACGTCGCCGACCCGTGGCTCGAGACCCGGTACGATGTCGACGACGTGCGCGTGATCCACCGCATGCGGAAGGCGAACCTGTTCCAGCCCGTCGAACGATCGTGATCCGCCCGGCTCACGGGCCCCCGGCGGAGTGAGACGCCGAAGTCTCAAAATCGGCCGTTCTAAGAAATCTTAGGATTGTGCGCATCTATCCCCACTGATACGTGGCGTATATCCGAGAGAATCTTCGTTTCGGGCGGCGGAACGTTCAAATATGGTCATGTGGGGCAGGCCGAATGGAGGTGGGTTCCACTATGTCGTACATTCCGACGCTTCCGCCGCTCCCCCACGAGCAGCTGTAAACCATTGTTGCGAGGGGGCGAAAGCCCCCTCGGGTCGGCCAGTGAGGCGCGCCCACGAGGGCGATCCGCCGAGGCCGACCGGCGGCGCCGACTACGCGCTCCGGGCCTCATGCTTCATCTCATTCTCGATCCGTTTCCGCCACCACGGCAATCCGAGCTTGTCGGCAAGCCCGATCGCGGCTTCCCAATGCGTCCGGGCCGTATCGGCCCGTCCGAAGTCGTAGTACACCTCGGCCAGGTAGCAGTGGGCGAGCATGAGCGAGTCCGACGGCGCCAAGCGGCCGAGGATCGACACCGCACGCTCCCCGTGGCCGCGCGCGTCCTCGAGTAGCCCTTGGCGGCGCTCGCCGGAGGCGAGGACCCCCAGGGTGTGGCCGAGTACGAGGTCGTTCCCGAGCCGTTCCGCGAGCGTGCTCGCTTGCCGGGCGTACTGGACGACCTCAGGCCAGCGTTCCCGCTCGGCGGCCATCGCCGCCAGCCCGCTCAAGACGTACGCGAGCTGGTTGAGGTAGCCGAGCGACTCGGCTTCGGAGCGGATCGAACGCATCTCTGCCTCCGCCTGATCGCGCTGGCCCATCTCAGCGTACGCGCGGGCCCGGACCAGAAGCAGGTTGAACACGATGTCGAGCCGGCCCGACTGGCGGGCGTCGGGAAGCCCCTGTTCGACGACCCGGAGCGCCGCCTCATATTCGCCGCCGATCGAGGCGATCCGCGACCAGGCAGCGATGCTCTCGAGAGCAAGGTCCGGGATGCGGTGTCGGCGCGCCCGTTCGAGGATCTGCAGGTACAACGCTTGGGCTTTCGGGTAATCGCCGCGCGCGTCGATGATGCGCGCCTCGCTCAGCATCAGGAACACCTCGAGCCGTCGGGTGAACGGCCCCATCGTTCGCGCCGTCGCCAGTTCCCGGTCCGCCTCTTCCAGCTGGCCGAGCCGCACGCACAGTTCCACAATCTGGCAGACGCACTCCGCTTGGAACCGGGAGTCGCCCTCGGCCTCGGAGATCGCGCGTCGGAGCGAGAGGATCGCTTCGGAGAACTCCGAGTGGAGGCGGAGCAGCGTCGCCTCGACCCGGAGGGCCAGGACGCGACCCTTGCCCCGCGGCATCGCGAGAGTGAGGTGGCGAAGCGCGTTCCGGAGCTGGTCGGAGTAGCCGAGCGATAGAAGCGTCCGCTCCTGCTTGTCGAGGAGATGCGTCGAGAGGCGCCACGCCTCGGCAGAGACCAAGTGCAGGAACCGCTCGCGGACCGACTCGGGCCGGTGGCTCCGGCCGTAGTAGGCGGCCAGCGTGAGGTGCCCGGCGCGCTCCTCGAGCGGGCCGACCTTCGTGAGGAGCGCCCCCCGAACGACCTGCAGGACCTCGACGCGACCCTGGTGGGTCTTCTGCAGAAGGCCGATCTGGACGAGCTGGTCCAAGCGGGTCGACGCGATCCCCGCGTTCTCGACGACGAAGGAGATGGGGATCGGTTCGTTCGCAAGCGCGATCGGGATGAGGCCGATGAGCTCCTCCAGGGGTAGCCGCTCGACGACCGCAGCCGGCAGGGCGCTCGCCGTCGCCTCGACGTTGGGCGTCGTGACCGCCAGTTGGAGCAGGAGGGGGCTGCCGAGGCTCGCCTGGTACACCGACTCGAACCGGTCGGCCAGGCCGCCCCGCCGATCGGTGAGATCGTGGGCCGACGCCCGGTCGAGTCCGCCGAGCGTGAGGTGGTAGCTCGATAGCCCGGCGGGCTCGAATATCGGCGGCACCTGCCCGACGAGGAAGAATAGGTCGTGACGGCCGGGTCCGAGACCCCGAAGGAAGTCGTCGAGGAACTTCCGCATGTCGGGGCTGGCGACCTGGACGTCGTCGACGACCATCAGGAACGGCCGGGTCCCGAGCGCCCGCGACGCCAGGTCGGCCACCTCGCGGCCGACCGGTTGGCGGGGGAGCTGCGAGTAGTACGCCAGCTGCTGGGCGCCGATCGAGGACATCGCCCGGGCCAGGGCGATGGTGAAGTGGCGCGACGAGCTGCCGGAGCGTACCGTGAACCAGAACGGGACCCGGCCGGCCTTGATCCGGCGGATGTGCCGGGCGATGAGGGCGGACTTCCCCATCCCGGCGGTCCCCTCGACGAAGACGACCGCGCCGCCCTCCTGGGAGTAGCTGAGGAGCTCCTGGAGCTCCTTCTTGCGCCCGAGGAACGGGTTGGGAGGCGGCGGGATGGCCCCCGAGAGCATCGGCACGTCCCGGGTCTGGCCCCGTAGGTGGTCCCGCCCCTCCTCCGTGAGGCGGTAGACGAACTGCTTGCGCTGGCCGCCCCGGACGAGACCGCGGTGGGTCCGAAGATACCCGTTCGAGACGAGGTCGGCCAACGGGCGGGACATCGAGCAAGGGTGGTAGCCCAGGGCCTTGGCGAGCTCCCGCTGGCTGATCCCGAACGACTCCTCCTCGGGAGGGGCGTGCGTCTCAACGTAGTCGAGGATCTCCGCGGTGACGTAGGTGACCTGGGGCACGGCAGCCCTGGGTATGGGGGGAGGGGCTACTTAGAGTTATTTTGTACAAACTAACTCCCGAGCTTTAAGTAGCCAAATCGCCCCATGATAGTTTGTCGATGACGCGCGGGACGGAGAGCGGGGCCTACTTGGGCGGGATCAGCACGATGCTGGCCCAGTCGGACGTGTGCGCCTCATGCGGCAAGGTCCACCCGGGGCGCCGGTTCGGCCTCCTGGGAGCGAAGTCCGAGTGCCCGACCGTCGTCAACGGCTCGATGCCGATCCTCACCGGCTCGGTCGCTCTCGATGAGCTCGTCCCGATGCCGCCCTACGGCCAGGCCCGACCCCGCCCCGAGCGGATCCGGTCGGAGCCCCCGCTCCCGGCGCCGCTCCCACCGCGGAAGTCCTCCGCGCTCACGGTTCCCTGGCCCATGCCCTCCCATCTGGAGGACTACCTGTGATGCTCTCCGCCGACCCCCGACCGACCGAGGCGCCGCTCCCTCGGCACCGCCGGCCATCGGTCGCAACCCGCCAGCTCCTCTTCGCGATGGCCACGCCCCCGATCGGCCGCTCGGAGGCCCTCTGGCCCACCTGGCTCGTCCCGGTCGCCTCGACCTGGCGCCGGCGCCCGGCCCGATCCCGCTCGCCCGACTCACGGAGCGACTAACATGAGCGTGATCGGGCTCTAACAACCTCACGATGTTCGGAGGCCCCCGCGGCGTTACCCGGACGCTGCGGGGGCCGTGTTTTTCCCCCTCTCGTTGAAACGACCGGCTCGCCGTTGTGGCGGCTGCCGCTCGGGTCCCGTCCAGCCGAAAAGGAAAGATACCCGCCCCTCGTGGGTCGCATCGTAACACCGATGGCCGACGAGAAGTGCGCCACGTGCGGGGGCCCCACCGAGGAAGGGTTCGTCTCGACGACCAACGGCTCGGGGATCTACTGGGCCCATGAGGCCGCGACGTCCCGTCTGCGACCGAAGGGACTCGAGGTCCTCGTAGGGACCGGATTCATGGGGACGTATTCCGCGAATCTTGCCGGGGCACGCTGCCCCAAGTGCCAGACGGTCCTCCTTCGATTGAAGTAGCCGTCGGCGCCCCCTTTGGGGGCCTACGAACCAGCGATGATCATCCCGTCGACGACCACCGCGGGGGAGCTGAGGTGTCCGACGAGCTCCGGCTGGCGGCCGATCGCTTCGATCGACGCCAGAAGCGACGGCGACCCGGGCGGCGCAAAGACCACTCCGCCGAGGGTGCCGCCACGGATCGGCTCCGCCCGACGGCCCTGGTGGATCCGGTAGGCCGATCGGATCTCGCCGCCGAAGGCCCCCGAGACCGGGTCCGGGAACGCGTAGCCGAGCTGCTCGATGAGGAGGCCTTCTCCGCACGCCTCGAGGAGCTCGGTCTCCGTTCCGCCCGTCCCAGCGCTCAGGATGATCGTGGTCGGGCGCGGCCCGACGGACTGGGAGAAGTGGAACCAGTTGGGGAACTGGACGGCGTCCCGGCGTCCGCTACCGGTCGAACCCTCGCCAAACGCGCCCCCGTGCAGGAGATCGTAGAGGCCGCCGCGGGCGATCCCGCCCTCGATGAGGCTCCGGCGCGAAGGGGTCGTCCCCTCGTCATCGGACGGGGCCGTTCCGACCCCGAACGGGAGTAGCCCGTCGTCGAGAATCGTCACGGAAGGCGATCCAAGGGTGGCCCCCGGCTCGGGCGCCATCTTTCGGAGCCGGGCCGTCCCGGACATCCGGAAGCCGACGATCGCGGGGAGGATGTCCGCGAGGACCTCCGGAGTCAGGACGACACGGGTCGGACCGGTCGCAGGGGACCGGCCGGCGCGGGTGTCCTCGGCGAGACGGCACCAGCGCTCGACATCGACCGCGACGCGGTGCTCGATCGGGGGACGCCGCGCTGCCCCGTTCACCCAGAACTCGCCGGGAGGCGCTCCCTCCGGTCCGCCGGTCGCCTTCACCGCGAACTCGTGCTCCAGCAGGGTGTGGGAGAAGCGCCGGTGCAGCCCCTCCGAGTTGGTTATCGTCGTGTCGACGAGGTTGGCGCGGACGGAGCCGAAGCTCGGTTGGACGTCCTTCCGGCCGTCGAACGGGCGGAGGAGAGCGTCGACGAACCGCTGCAGGGTCTCCAAGGGGTGGTCCCAGAGATCACGATCCATGACCTCGACGGACGCCGAACGCGCCGCCGTACTGGGAAGATCCACCCGTCGAGTCGGGAAGCGGGCGAATCGCGCCGTCGCCTCGGCGTCCCGGAGAGCGAGATCGACGCCGGCGTCGCGGAGGTCGGTGCTCGCGGCGACGCCCACGCCCATCTGATCGTCCGCGGCCCGGAACAGGCGCAGCCCGTAGCCTTCGAGCTCCACCGGGGCCCGGATCATCTCCACGCGGGCGCCGTTGAGGTGCAGTTCGTAGCGACGGATCCGCTCGCCGAAGACCTCCCAGGGCGGCTGGGCGAGCTTCTTGAGGCGGTCTCCGACGCGGAAGGCCGTGAAGGCCCCATCCCCCGGGTCGGTCATCCCGGCCCCACGACCGCGCGGGAGAGAAGGTACGGTCCCCCGGTGCCGGTGTTGAGCATGTCGGTATGGCCCTTGCCGCACGCCCCGGAGGTGAACTCCATGTCCGAGGCCCGGCTCACGCCCTTGATCTCCTGAAGGAACTCGAGCACCTTCCCGGAGAGCGCCGTCGACGAGAAGATCTCGGTGAGCTCGCCGTGCTCGATCCGTCGGCCCTTCTTCACCTTGAGCTGCATGTTGCCGCCTAGCGGGTCCTCGATGCCGCTCATGAAGTTCTGGAGGACGACGCCGTCCTTGGCCTCGGCGATGAGCTCCTCGAAGGAGCGGTCCCCGGGCTCCACATAGGTGTTGGTCATGCGGACGAAGGGTCGGCTCAGGAAGTCCGCCCGTCGGGTGTTCCCGGTCGGTCGCCGGCCGAGCTGGGCCGCGGACTCCCGATCGCTCAGAACCTCCACGAACCTCCCCCGGTCCACCAGGACGGTCCGCTGGGCGTCGTGGCCCTCGTCGTCGAAGAAGATGGACCCCCAGCCGCCCGGCAAGGCCCCGTTGTCCACCAGCGTGAGGCACTCCGGTCCGAGCACCTTGCCGAGGAGCGGGGCCAGGTACGACCTCCCGCGGAGCACCTGATCGGCCTCGGCGCCGTGCCCGAAGGATTCGTGGGCGAACGTGCCCGTCGTGCTCGGGTCGAGGAGCACGTTCATCATCCCGGTCGGGGGCGATTTCGCGGAGAGCAGCTCCTTCGCCTCGCGGGACGCGTGCATGACGACCTCCTCCGTGATCGCGTCGAGCACCTCCACCCCGCCGGTCCGGCCCTCGGCCACGCGGTCGGTCTCGACCCGGTTTCCCTCGATGGCGAGTGGCACGACGGCGCCGAGCGCGTACTGGAGCCGCTGGTGGCGGACCGCCCCGGCGGTCGAGAGGAACAATCGCTCGTCGGATTCGAACAGGAGGTTCACGAACGCGTTCTCGATCCCCGGCACCGCCGTTGCCCAGTCGAGCCGGGTCTTCGCCCACTCGATCTGGGCCTCGATGCCGAAGTCGGCGGCCGGTCGTTGCTCCACGGTGGTCTTCTCCGCGTGACCGGTGGGGGACTCTCCCGGTGGGGCCTTCCCGGGGGTGGTGGGCAACCGCCCCAGCAAGTGATCGACCGAGGCCACGAGGGCGTGATCGGTAAGCCCGCTGGCCGCGCTCTCCACCCACGTCGCTCCGTCCCACGCCCGGAACACCGCTCCTTCGAGCATCGGGAGGGGTCTCGGACTCGTCGTCTGGCGATCGAGGTTGAGCCCGTGGCCGGAGGACCTTTGGGCCATCACGTCGGCGTACGCGGTGCGGCGCTCCAGTCGGGCGAGGGCTCGGGCCAGATCCGATTCGGCGTCCCGGAGAGAGGGCATCGGGAGGTACCCCACCCATCGGGGGAGATGAGGCGTGCGGTGCGGGGCGGCCCGAGGCGGGCCCGGTGTCGTTCGGGACTGTCTACGGCGGAGCCGGGTCGGTACATGGGGCCTGACGTCGGGCTGACTCGAGCCACAGGTCGGCTTCGGGCCGCGCGACGCACGACCATATGGATATAAGGCCCCGCAGCCAACTCGGCGATGCTCGGCGTATCCGGGTCGGGCCGGTTCCGTGCTTCTTCGAGGTTCAGGCCGGGTGGGGCCGGGCATTCGAGCCGTCCTCCCCAGTGCCGGCGCTTGGGGCTCCGCGGTGCTCGCCCTGGCGGGGGTCACCACAGGTTCCCTCGCCCCTTTGACCACCCTGCTGGCCTGGGTCGAGAAGGTCCCGTTCCCTCTAGGCGCCATCCCGTTCGCTCTCCTCCTCGGATACCTGATCTACCGTGGGATCGGTCGCGTCGAGACATGGACGGTCGGTGGGGAGGCGCACCAGCCCGCCGCGCCCGCGCGGTACGTTGCTCCGCCGGACCGACCCCCCATCCCGGAGCCCCTACCCGTGGACTGGTCCGAAGGGGAGCTCGGTACGCCCGCAGCGATCCCTGAAGCCGCCCCCCCCGCGCCGTCGCCGCCCGCAGGAACCAGCCCTGGTGAGCCGCTTCCCCCAGGCCGGGCCACGCTCTGGACGAAGGCCGGCGGCACCCAGGTGGTCTCGGAGGACTGGCCGACCGCAACGGTCTCGGTGACCCCTCCGGTGCCGACCTCGTTCACCCAGACCCTAGTGCTCGGGTTCATCGCGGTCGCGGTCGCGCTTCTCCTGCTCCACGGGTACCTCTTCGAGGGGCTCGATCGGGTCGTCGGGGCCCTCGGGGCCGTCGTCTACTGGCCGCTGCCGTGGCCGGGGCTGATCGCGATCGCCTCGTTGCGCCGCCACATTCCGGACTACGTCTTCGTCACGTACCTCGCGCTCATGGTCGCCTTCTGCCTCGCCTCTGGGCTGTTCACCGACCGCGGCTATCCTCGGTCGTTCCGCGTCCGCGCCCTGGTGATCATCGGCGTCTACGCGGGGGTGGAGATCCTCGCGGACATGCTCTTCTTCACCGTGAGCGGGCGCTTCCTCACTTCGGTCTTCCTGCTCTCGCGCGCGATCATCGGCGGTCTTTTCTTCACCGCGCTCCTGTTCAGTACCCTGGTCTTCCCGCCGCCGATCGCCGCGGAGCCCCACTTCCCCCGCGCCCGCCGCGCCCTCGGACTGTTCTTCGGGACGGCGTTCCTGTCGGTGGTCCTCGCGACGCTCGTCCTCTACGTGTTCTTCAAGTACTTCGGCATCGGGCGCGAAGTCCTCCCGTTCGCCGTCCTCCTGCTCCTTCCGCTCACGGCCCTGACGATCTGGGGCGTGATCGGGAGATTGGTCTACGAGATCGAGCTCATCGCCCGCCCCACCCCGTCGCTCGAAGAGTTCCACCCGTCGGTCTCCGTGATCATCCCCGCCTACAACGAGGCGCTCGGCATCCAGGCGACGGTGCGGAGCGTGGACCGCGCGGCCGCCCTCTATCCGGGATCGACCCAGATCATCGTCGGCAACGACGGCTCGGTTGACCGCACGAGCGAGCTCGCGCGGCAGGCGATCGGCGGCCTCGAGCACGCGACGGGCGCGGTCCTCGATCTACCCCACGGCGGCAAGTCCAACGCCCTCAACGGCGCCCTCCGGGTCGCGGAGGGGGAGATCGTGATCCGGATCGACGGCGACGCCCAGATGTCGCGGACGCTCGGGTTCGGCGCGCTCGTGCCGCACCTGAGCGACCCGGAGGTGGGCGCGGTCCAGGGCCTGATCCTGCCGCTCCAGCAAGCCGGCTGGACGCGCAAGCTCCGGTTCATGGAGATCGCCTGGAACCACCTGTTCCTCCGACGGGGGATGATGGCCACGCGGTCGGCCCAGGTCGTCGACGGGGCGTTCTGCGCGTTCCGACGGCGCGATCTCCTCGATCTCAGGGGGTGGGTGCCGTGGAACGGCGAGGACACGGAGATCACCCTCCGGCTCCAGCGGATGGGTTACCGGACCCGCTTCGAGACCGCGGCCGCTGCCTTCGAGGACGTGCCGGAGGATTACGCCGGCCTCCGCCGGCAACGCATCCGGTGGAACCGGGGCGGCCTGTTCGCGCACCGCCGGCATCTGGGCGCGCTGTTCGGCACGGCGTTCGAGTTCGGGGGTCTCTCGATCCTCCTCTGGCTGTCGATGTTCATCCGCGGCGGTCTCCGGAACCTCGTCTGGGTCTTCGCCGTCCTCGCGACGCTCCTCCGGGGGCTGCCCACCCTGAGCCACGTCGCCTTGATCACCGCGATCCTCCTTATTCCGAGGGGCCTCGTGATCGGATACTACCTGGTCAAGTACGGCAAGCGGCGCTTCCTGATCTACGTGCCGTTCTGGCCCATCGCCGGCGTGCTGAAGCAGGGCTTCACCTTCGAATCGTTCGGCTCGATGTTGCCCGGCTCCCAGCCGGAGTTCTCGGAGTAAGGAGGCCGTCGGGGCGGGGCGGCTGGATCGGCGCCCGAGCCGAGCGCCCAGGTCTGATCCTGTCGACCGCCGCCGATCTTCGGGGCGGTGAGGCGGCTGTCGAGGAGGAGGGTCCATGGGTCCGGCGCGAACCGGACGAGCCGGCCCCTGGTCGGTTCGGGCGGAGACGTCGTGGGCTTGAACTTGGCCCGACTCTCCCCTCCGCGCCCTCAGGCATCCTCAAGGGCGGGCAGCTCGCCGACATGGTAGCGGCGAACAGGACTGCGGGCCCGGGAGGGGGGCCATGGACCCGTGGGTCGCGGTCTCGGGGCCGTCGTCGAAGGGCCGTTCTGGCCCCGGCCGTCGAGATCTCATCGCCGGTCGGAATCAGTGACGCGGGGGACGCGCGTGCCCCCGGTCGAATCGCTCGATACGGTCCGCCGTCGGGGCAGGCGCTTCGCGGGGGCGGGCGGTGGCGCCATCGCCCCTGGAGGCGCTCAGTAGTTGTTGAGGAGCAGGATGCCTTGGGGCGGGATCCGGTAGTAGCTCGCCAACGTAACGCCGTTGCTCGCGGACGGTACCAGCCGCCACGGACCCCAACCGTAGACGGAGCCGAGGGTCCCGAAGGGGAAGAGGCCGCCCTTGAGGCTCAGGTTCAGGCCCAGCGTCGTGTTCGTATTGACGACGAACAGCGATTCGTGGGCGCCGTTCTTCGTGATGACCGCGAACACGCCACCCACGTTGGGGGCCGAGATCGTGACGGGGTAGTCCGCGCCCATCGTCAAATTCGCGATGATCCGCTGGTAGAGAAGACCCTCGAACGTCGGGGTGAGCGCGCTGACGTTCATGAGCTGGATCGAGTCAAAGACGTTGAACCGGGAGGCGTTCGACTCAAGGCCCTGGATCACCGACGCGGCAAGGAACGGGGCGCCGGCATACGTCGTCTCGAACGGGCTGAAGTTCTGGTGCGGTCCGGCCTGGTACTCGCCCACCTCGAGCGGGATCGTGAGGCAGGCCTTGGAGACGCACGACTTGTCGATGTTCTGCTGGAAGCGGGAGAGCGTCCCGGAGAGATTCGTACCGGAACGCAAAGTTCCGTAGAACTGGAGCAGCGAGGTGTTCGACCCGCTGTCGATCGGGTAGGTATGGTACGCCATCGAGCTCAGGAGGGGAGCGTCCATCGCCGCCGTGGCCGAGATGAGCAGCGCGTTGCAGCTGCACCCGGCCTCGATGCCCACATAGTGGTCGTGGGGGTAGAGGGACGAGATCGCGGTGATGTAGTTGTTCACCATGGTCGCGTAGTCGGGTCCCGTCGGGGAGACGTTGTCGGCCGTGTTCCAACGGCTCATGTTGATCCCGTAGTCGGTCCAGGCCTTCGGTTCGTTGCCGAACTCCCAGTACGTCGGCGCGAGCCCGAGGACCTGGTGGAACCACTGGGCCGTGTGGATCGCGGCTTGCGTGTTGTTCTCCTCGCCCGGGAGGGAGGCCTCCCAGGTGCAGGTCGGGTTGCGAGAGAGGCACCAGCTCTTGAACCAAGTAAGGTTCAACAGCTGCTGGTGGACCGCCACGTACCGGCCCGAACCGCTTGGGGGGGGCACAAAGCTCGTCTGGGTGGACGGATCGTAGTTGGAGGCGCCGAGGCCTCCGAACCGGATCAGCGTGACCGGCGTCGTATTGATGTACGCGCCGAGAGCGACCAGCGCCTTGGTTTGGAACGCGTCGTCGGTGAGATCGATCCCGAAGAACTGACCGCCGCCGTGATACGCGACGCTCGTCCCCGGAGAACCCGTCGCGGCGACCGACACGAAGGGCGCGATAATGGTAGTGCCGTACTCGGAGGCCGGGGCCAACCCTGGGAGCGGGACCCCGACGATGAGCAGGCTTCCAATCACGAGTCCGATCCCTCCGGCCGCTGAAAATGACGCCAGTCGGTTATACATCGCGAATAAGACCCCCGGGCCTCGGGCGAGACCCTACGATTTGATGCGCATCCCTGCGTATAAATACAGGGGGTCGGTCCCGCTCTGCTTCGCACCTCATGCTTGCGTATGAGACGTCGTGGACGGACCTCCCTCCGGGCGGAGGGAGGACCGTTCGGGGCCCGCTCACGCGGGCCGCCCACGCCGTCGGAGTAACCTAAACAGAGGTTGAGATATACTTCACCCTCGACGGGGCGGGAGGTCGGCACGAGGAGCCCTCGCTCCTACGGGTTCGGGGCGTGCTCACCCCCCTGGCCCCACCGGGCTGACGGAGCCGCTCAGCCGGCGAAACGGATCGGACCGCGTTCCACCGACCGGGGCTCTGGAACGATCGCCCCTTCACCAATTCGCCGAGAGCAGGAGCACGCTCCAATCGCCGTTGTCGAAGAAGACCACCGCGTTGTACTCGGCCTCGAGATACCCGATCTCGTTCGGCACGAGGGCGTTGGCGAACTGCGGGGGCTCGCTCGACGGCTCGTTCAGGAAGAAGCGGGCCGAGAGCTGCGACCAGATGGTCGTGGCCACGAAGAAGGTCGGCAGGTTCGTGATGAAGTTCTGGGCGAGCGGGCTCGTGAGGTTCACCGAGAACCCGAGCGACGGGGTGCCGTTGGCATTGGAGGAGTTCTCCTGGATCGTGACGGTGGCGGGGCGGGAGAGGTTGTTCGAAAGGTGGCCGACCGCCCTGAGGGCGGCAGCGGGGAAGACCTCCCCGTTGGTTACACCGAAGCCACCAGGAACGGAGGGGGAGGACCAGTTGAACTGACCCGGCGCCGGCTCAGAGACATTGTTCCCCTGCCCGCTGACGCTCTGGAGCCGGCCGCCGATGGATGCGATCGGGCTCCCACTCGAGTCGGCGACCACGGCGATCGCCACGGTATCGGTGCCGGGAACGGCCGTGGCCGTCACCGTGAGCTCGACGCCCGAGTGATCGAAAACCATCGTCAGGGTCCTCGAGGTGTTGGTCGGCGGAATGACGACCGTCGGCGCCGGCAAGGTGCCCCCGAAGAAGGTGACGACCGAGCCGGAGGCCAGCGTGACGTTGAGCGACTGAGGGACCAATCGGATCACCGGGACGAACAGCCCGAAATAGGAGATGCCGTACGTGGGCACGCCCGTGATGTACTCGGAGCTGTTACCGGTCACCGTCGCATCGACGAAGTCGTTCGTCACCGTGTAGCGGGCCGCGAGGGAGAGGCCGATCTCCTCGTCGATGAAGATGTGGGGCGCGTTCAGTGCGTAGCTCGGGAGGAACGGCGCGTAGACGTCGCGCTCGGTGAGCGAGCGTGCCCAGCTGGTGACCCTGGAGGTCGTCAGGATGGAGCCGCTGATGTTCGAGTTGGAGATAGCGCCGACGGCTTGGAGCATGCTCTCGTTGTGGGCATTGTTCGTATTGGCGACCACGTAGCGCTGGGCGGCCGGGAGGCTGACGAGGTCGAAGTAGGCTCCGAGGCTGATCAAGGCGACCACGACCACGATGGCCTGTGCCCACCGTCGGGCGTGGGGCGAATGGCGGAACCGCCGCCAGACCAGCCGTCGCAACGGCGGTCGCGCCGGCGCCGCGGGAATAGGGGTCGCACTCGGAGCGGCGGCCCACCGGAACGCCCCCTCTATGGCCAGCGCCCCGCCGATGAAGATCGGGAAGGCCAGCAGGTCCCCGAACCGGAAGTACGGGGTGATGACCTCGTGCCACCACCCGACGGCGGCGGTGGCAGTGATGGAAAGAGCCCAGACTCCCACGGCCACCCAGGAGAGCGTCATCCAGCCCGGCTTCGTCAGCCGGACGAGAATGAGCACGAGGGGGATCACGATGCTCGCCCCCACCAAAAGAAGGAACGCGGTCGGAGAGTCCATCAGATAGGACGGGTAGAAGGGCGTGTAGATCTTCTCCCAGATCGTTCCGAGGGACGTGTCGATCTGGCTGAAGTAGGGCCCGGTCGGGACGAAGTTGTTCTGGTGGTACCCGTACTTCGGCACGAGATAGTACCAGCCGCCCAGGCTCACCGCGAAGACGGCCATGCCCGCCCACGAGACGCGGGACGTGATGATCTGCTTCGGGAGCACCCGCATCCAGAGGAGGATCACCGCGAGGAACACGAAGAACGCCGGCACTTCGACGAGCATCGATGGGTGGCTGAGCACCGCGGCCGAGGCGGACAGCCAGAACGCCGCGAGGTGCCAATCGGACTTGGAGCGCACGAAACGGATCGCGTAGGCGATCGCCAGATTGAGGAAGATCCACGAGAAGAGGAACTGGTACGCCCCCGAGAACATCAGCGATTCGGCCGAGGGGTTGGCGAGGATGAAGACGGCCACAGCGAGGGCGGTGATCGGGTAGTGGGTCAGCGAGCGGGCAACGAGGTACGTCGACCCGCAAAGGAGGATCGACTCCGCGACGAGGAACAGCTGGGCGCCGACGATCGGTCCGTGGCCCACGAGGATGAGGTATCCCAGGAAGACGCCCAGGAGGGGAGGGCTGTCCGAGCTCGCGTACCAGCTCGGGTACGGGAGGCCGGCGAACTGGTACGACCCGGCCGTCCACTCCCCGGGGTCGCCGCCGGAGGGCACCGGGTACTGGAGGATGTAGTAGAGGATGAACAGGCCGAACGCGAGGCCGATGAGCAGGGCAGCGATGATCGGAGCCCGCTCGTCGCGGCTCGAACCCGCGGGGAGGCCGGAACGATCCTCGCGGTCGAGCGGCACCGGCGAGAACGGGCCGGGGAGGGCGCGGTACCACGTCACGAGGCGTTCCCTCAGGCTCCGCCGGGGCGGCCGCCCCGAGGATCCGGGCGGGGCCACGTCGCCGCTCACGGTCCGACCCACCCTCGGGGACGGACCGATCGCCGAGGGGGAACCGTTCGGATGGCCGAACTCGGCCCACTACGGCACGGAACGACGAGCGCCGCGAGCGGGTGGAACTGCCGGTGGGCGCGCATCACTCGAAGACCCTCCCGCACGCGGCCGAAGTCCGGGGTACCGGGGAGCCTATATCAGAACTGCGGCGGCAACCGCCGGAAGGGGCGTGGGAATGCGACGGACGGAGCACGGCCCTGCGGGCCCCGGGTCGCATCAGGGCAGGGAATGCGGGACGGGCGTCCCACCCTGCGACGCCCAGTAGAGCCCATCCCCGACCTTTCCGGAGAAGTAGCCGAACAGGTCGGCCCCGTTGACGATGCTGAGATCGTGGATGCCGAGGGGGACGTAGACGAACCGCCAATTGTACGCCGACGGGTCCCTCGTGCTCAGGTTGAGCAACGGAACGGTGCAATTGGCAGGCTCCCCGAACTGCGGCTCGGTCGTGCACGTCGAGCTGAGAACGGTGGCGTTGGCCTGCTGGTAGTCCATGAAGTTGGGGTTGTTCGGGCAGCGCATGTCGTTTCCGCCCTGGACGATGTAGACCGGGATGCCGCTCCAGTTCGATGGGTAGAACCGCGCCGAGCTCAGGTAGTACGTCTCCGCCGTCGCCTGGTTGGACTGGCCCGGAAGCTGGCCGCCCGTCGTGGACTCGAAGGATTGGATGCTGCCGCCGAGCCCGACGTTCTCTCGCCACGCCAGCCCTTCGAAGAGATCGGTGCACGTGTTGAGCAGCCCGACGCCGGCCACCGGGAGCACGTGGTTCAGCGCGATCGTGAAGCTCCCGATCGAGCCCATGCTGCTGCCGAACAGGTACAGCTTGCCGATGTGCCGGAGCTGCTCCTCGTGAGCGACGGCATCCACCACGTCCTGTTGCTGCGGCCCGGAGAAGGGCGAGTTGACGTAGAAGCCGTCCCCGGTGCGGGTGTTGAGGGAGGCCAGGATGAAGCCGTCCGCGGAGGCGGCCGCGATGAGGCCCGGGCCGGCCGAGTTCAGTCCTATCTCGTCGCCGCCATGCCCGAGCCCATGCAGGAAGAGCGCGAACGGGTAGGTCGCGCCCTGGTCGAACCCGCTCGGGAGCCATTCGTAGTAGCTCAGGCAGCTACCGTCCACGGAGGACAGGTAGGTGACCAGGGTCGACCCCGCGGATGTGGCGTTCGCCGTCGCGTTCGAACAGGGGCCGGGATACCCGTCGGGGTGACCGGGATTCAGTCCGAGGTCCCGGGCGAGGTTGCCGGGTCCGAGGACGAGGATCGCCGCGAGAACCAGGACGATAGCGGCGACAACTGCGAAGAGAACGTTGGTGAAGCGCGGTCCGTTCACGATGGTGCCCCCGTCGCGGGCGAGGCGAGCCGGACGATGATATTTACGCTCGTCTGGGCGCCGTGACAGTTCTAGCCACGGTAGGTTCGGGTGCGGTTCCCGAGGCCCCCCGCGGACCGACGTCACCCGACGGCGACGCTCGTCGCGGCGTACGGTGTCACAGGCAGGAGCAGCACGGTCCAGTCCCCGCTCGTGAGATAGGTCGCCGCCCCATACTCGGCGAGGAAGTAGGACGCGGCGAGCCCGGAGGACGACGGGGAGGAGCCGAGGAGTAGGCAGAACCGGACCTGCCAGGCCGCCCAGATCGCGGTCGACGAAAGGAAGTGGGGGAGCGAGCCGGTCAAGTTCTGGGCCCCTGGAGTCGAGATCGAGAGGTTGACCGAGAGGGCCGGTGCCCCGGATGGGGTCGCGCTCTGGACGGAGAGCCCGAAGCCCGCCCCGTTGCCGGTCGTCGTGTTGGCCGTGGTGACGCGCGCGAGGGCGGCCGCCGGCGTGACGTTGCCGAAGGTCGTGAAGTTCCCGTTCGCCGTGAGCGAGTACCAGGAGAATCCGCCGGGCGTCGCCGTCCGGTTCACCACGTCGAAGTTCTGCGATGAGGATTGGAACTGGGCCGAGAGCGCGCGTAGCTCCACGGTGCCGTTCCCCGAGGCCGTGAGGTTGATCGAGAGACGGTCGGTGCCGGGGTAGGCCGAAATGTTCTCGGCCACGGTCACGCCGTCAACGGAAAACAGGACCGCCATGGCCGAACCGCCGGCCGGCGGGATCTCGTAGGTCGGGAGGGTCCCGCCCCTCGCGTACACCGGCACGACGGCTCCCGACGCCATCGTGAGAGAGATCGACTGGGGCGGCAGCTGGAAGACCGGCCGGGGAATGCCGTACGCGTACATGCTGTAGATCGGCGAGGCGTTGAAGTACCCCGAGGAGATTCCCGGGATCGACGCGGAGACGAGGCCTGTGGAGACCGCGTAGCGGTCGTTGACCGCCCAGTACGCCATCTCGTCCTGCAGGACCTGGTCCGCCGAGTACACGAACCCGGTCGGGTACCGCGGCTCGTACGTGTTCCGCTCCGTGATCGCTGACGGCCAGCGGTCGACGGCGGCCGTCGTCGACAGAATATTGCCGGGAATCCCGGAATTGGAGATCCCGTTCAGAACGTTCAGGAACGTGGAGTTGTGGTCGATCCGACCGAAGAACGACTCGTACCCGGTAGCCGCCGGGACCGTGTAGAAGTAGCCGTAACCGAGGAGAGCGACGACCCCGACGGCCAAGATCGCGGCGCGGGGCGCGTCAGTCGGGGCGTGCAGGCGCCAGCGTCGAGGCCGAATCGTGCCGGCCGGCCGGTCCGAGGGCGCCAAAGTCGTCATCGATCCCGCGGCTCGGCGGGCTGCCCGTTGGGTGCCCCCCCCGGCCGGGAACGCCCAGAGCACGACCACGTCGAGCGCCACCCCGAGCGAGAGGATGATCGGCGCGTAGAGGAAGTAAGCGAACCGACGGAAGTCTGTGAGGGCGTTCAGCTCCCAGGCCAGGATCGAGATCGCTAGGACGGAAAGGAACCAGGCCCCGAGAACGAGCACGCGGTGGCTCAGCCAGTTCCGGCGGAGGAGCGCGAGCAGGATGAGCACCCCCAGAACGGTGACCGCCATCTCGATCACGATGTGGAACGCGACAGTCGAGGTGAGGGTGAACTCGGAGCCGACGAGCAGCTTCGAGAGGGACTGAAGATAGAACGGCTTGAGGAGGGAAGGGAGGTAGAGCGAGTTCTTCGCCTGGGCGAGGGGGCCGGTGACGAGATAGTTCGGGTGGGGGATGTGGGCCAAGGCGGTCCCACCATAGTAGGCGCTGCCGGCGCCCACGAAGAGCGCGAAACCGGCCCATCCGGTACGCGTGGTGACGAGCTCGCGCGGCAGCCGACGGAGTGAAAGCAGAAAGATGGCCACGAATCCAATGGTGAATATCAGAACGGCCAGGACGAGCGAATGGGAGAGCACGGCCACGGTGGTCGTGATCCAGAACGCCGCGAGATGGAGGGGCTGACGGGATCGGAGAAAGCGGATGGCGAAGGCGAGCGAGAGGAACATGAAGACGAAGCCGAACATGTTCGGGTACGCCCCGAAGTAGTAGAGCTGCTGAAAGTCCGGCTCGAGCAGGAAGAACCCCGTGACCAAGAGGGCCACGACCCGACCCTGGATCAACGAACGCGCGAGGACGTACATCGAGATCCCCAGTAGGAAGATCACCAGGCCGTCGTACAGGCGGGCCCCCAGCAACGGGCTCGACGTGAAGCGGACGAGGACCCCCAGTAGAGGGAAGGAGAGCGGGGAGTAGCTGAAGACCTGGGTCTGGTTGGTCACAGGGAGCCCGACGTACGGGTAGGCGAACGTGAGCCAGCTCCCGGTGTCTCCCCCTGGGGGGATCGGCAGGCTGGCGAAAAGGAGCTCGGCGTACGCTGCGACGATGAACGATATCAGGGCCGCGAGCCCGAAGGCGATCCCATCGGGCCCGGGCGCCGACAGCAGGCCATCCAGCCGACGCGGGCGTCCGCTCCCGCGTGGGAGAAGGTAGTCGAACACCCGACGGGCGCGATTCCAATGTCTCGGCGTCGGGGGCGCCTGGGCTCGACCGACCGCGGGGCCTTCGGTCACGTCGGGATCAGCAGCCACCGTCCTGGTCCTCCCGCCGGGAGGGCTGGAGATCGGGGCGCCGTTCGCTCCTGTGCGGCCCTGGTCCTCGTTGAGCGGCGCCGCCATCATCGGGGTCCAGTCGCTGTTCCCCCTAAATGTATCCCCACGAGCGAAGGCGCTCTTCCACCTGGGCGGGCAGCTCGGAGGGACGGCCCGACTGGAGCTGCTCCGCGACCCGGCCCACCTCCGCGATCATGCTCGCGAGGCGCGGGTCGTCCGGAGAGAAGATGTCGATCGCTTCCTTGGGATCCGTGACCACGTTGTACGCCCGGAACTCCTTGTCCGAAATGTTGTAGACGACCTTCAGGTCGCCTTCGTACGCCGCGGCCCAGACGCGATCGACCCAGCGCTGGCGCTCGGGGGTGAGCAGGCGCCGCTCCTGGTCGAGCGCCAGGCCGTCGGCCATCAGGGGAAGCGGCCCGGGGCGTGGAGCGTCGATCAGGGTCGTGAGCGGGACCCCGGAGAAGAGGCTCGTGTCCATCCCACCCGCCT
>Ga0209415_10000896_pt1 | contig 56711 bp, 53 predicted proteins | sample PeaSoiSIISIP2007_FD_187696 | JGI IMG/M metagenome (GOLD analysis project Ga0209415, IMG submission 187696) | Peat soil microbial communities from Weissenstadt, Germany - SII-SIP-2007 (SPAdes) (version 2) | ecosystem: Environmental > Terrestrial > Soil > Wetlands > Peat | place: Germany... | reverse complement strand
ACCCCGTGGCCCATCATCGAGGAGGCGGCCCGGATCGGCCTGTACTCCTTCGACTTCATCAGCCAGTGCTTCTTCGATCCGGGCGGACTGATGATGCCGATCGCCAACGAGGAGTTGGCGTGGGGTGACGCCGGCATCGGGTTGGCCATCTTCGGCAGCGCACTTGGGCTGGCCGGCATTGTCGCCAACGGCACGCCTGAGCAATTGATGGAATGGGGCCCACAGTGCTTTGGCACCCCCGACAAGATCCAGCTGGCCGCGTTCGCGGTGTCCGAGCCCGACGCCGGCTCCGATGTGAGCTCGTTGCGCACGCGGGCGGTCTACGACGAGGCCAAGGACGAATGGGTGCTCAACGGCACAAAGACCTGGATCACCAATGGCGGCATCGCCGACCTGCACGTGGTCGTGGCGGCCGTCGACCCAGCGCTGGGTTCGCGGGGCCAGGCGAGCTTCATCGTTCCCCCCGGGACCCCGGGCCTTTCGGCCGGGCAGAAGTTCCAGAAGATGGGGATCAGGGCGTCGCACACCGGCGAGGTTGTCCTCGACAACGTCCGGGTGCCCGGGCACTGCCTGCTCGGAGGCAAGGAGAAGCTCGACCTGAAGATGGCTCGCGCCCGCGAGGGGAAGCGTTCCAATTCCCAAGCCGCCATGGCGACGTTCGAGGCCACCCGTCCTTCGGTGGGGGCACAGGCCCTTGGTATCGCTCGTGCCGCCTACGAGTACGCGCTCGACTACGCCAAGGACCGAAAGGCGTTCGGCCGGCTCATCATCGAGAACCAGGGCATCGCCTTCAAGCTTGCCGACATGAAGACGCGCATCGATGCGTCCCGACTCCTCGTATGGCGAGCCGCGTGGATGGGGCGTACCGGCAAGGAGTTCGTGGCAGGCGAAGGGTCGATGTCCAAGCTCTACGCGGGCGAGACCGCGGTATGGGTGACCGAGCAGGCCATTCAGATCATGGGGGGCTACGGCTACATCCGCGATCACCCCGTCGAGCGCTGGCACCGGGACTCCAAGATCTACACGATCTTCGAGGGCACCTCCGAGATCCAGCGGCTCATCATCGCCCGGGCCATTTCGGGTATCCACATCTCCTGATCACTCCTCGCGTGGCACGCCCCGGATTCGGGTGTGGGCGCGCCACCGTTCGGACCTGGTCCCGGGGCCTCAGGCCGGCCGGCCCCCGTCGATGACGTCGCACATCCTTTTCGTCTGCACCGGCAACGCGGCCCGGTCGGTGATGGCCGGCGCAATGCTCGAGTCGAGCGGGCTGGCGGTGCGCGTCACCACCGCAGGCACCCACGTGGTCGAGCACCAGCCTGTCAGCGTTCGGACGCGCCGTGCTCTCGACAGCGTCGGTCTGCACGCATCGGTGCACCGGAGCCGTCAGCTCACCGAGGACGACGTGGGTTGCGCCGACCTGATCGTGGGCATGTCCAGCGAGCACGTGACATACGTCCGTCGCCGACACCCCACCGCGGCCGGCCGCACCGCTACGTTGCGGTTCCTCGCTCAGAACCTGTCGGCGGGAGAGTCGCCGCTTCCGGCGCGCATCGCCGAGCTCGAATTGGCGGATCTCGATCCTCTCGAGCAGGGAGACGTCGCCGATCCGGCCGGGGGCGACGAGCAGGACTACGTCGACTGCGCCCGAGAGCTCGCCGATCTGATCGGTGAGTTGGTGACACGCCTCGGAAAGGACCGTTCCCCGTCCTGACGTGCGTCCCCGTCCTGAGGTGGGAGAGCCTCGACGGGCGCCGCCTCGCCCATGAGATCGATCCTCAGACCCCGACGGGTTCGTGGCGCAGCTCGGGGTGGCGAAGGGTGACGTCGGTGCACGCCTCGCACACGGTATGCGGCACAAGGCCGATTCGCATCAGCATGGCGAAGACCTTGCAGCCGAGGCACACCGCGAAGGCTGATTCGAGAAGCGCGGCTCCGGCCAATAGACCGACCACGACCCACGCCGCTCCGGTGGATCGCACCCCGAACCACAGCACGACGGCCGTGGTCGAGAAGACCACTCCCATGGCCTGGGCGAATCGTTTGGGGGGACCGGCGACCAGGTGGGGTCTCGCGATGCGGGGTGCGATCACCCGGGTGGCGAGTTGTCCCAGCGGGCTCAACGTCGGACCGGTGAGTACCCGGGCCCAGAAGCCATAGGCGAGGGGAACGAGCAACCACTGCTGGCGCAGAGCGATCGCCACGACCGACATCACCAGGACGCCGCCGGCGACCACTCGGGCCGCCACCTCGTTCACAGGGTTCGGAAAGCTGAAAAGGGACCTCGTCCTCGTGCCCATGATGCCCCCCTCGGGTGCCGATCACGCCCGATGCGTGCTCGACCCGAAATCCTACCGGCTGGGTCAACTTTTCTGTCCAGCCGCCCGGGCTCTCGATCGGGTCAGTCGGGGTGGACCGATCGAAGCCCCGCCCAGGCCAGATCGGCGAGTCGACGCGCCAGGCGGGTCGCCTCCGATTCGTGGGGGTCGCCTTCGAGGGGATGGCGCGTACCGAGAAAGTGCCGGCTGGCGCCTTCGGCCATGCCGACCACGGCGTACGCGAGGAGACGTCGATGGTCCTCGTCGAGGCCGGCGTCGATGAGCACGTCGATCGACTCGGCGATGCTGCCCTCGACGTTGCGAACCGCCCTCGACAGCTCGGGGTCGTTGGGCACATCGCTTCCGAAGAGCAGGTGGAAGGCATCGGCGTGGCTCACGACCAGACGGAAGTAGGCCGCGAAGCCGCCCTCCACCTGCTGACGGGGCCCACCAGCCGAGGCGATGGCCTTGCCGATGGCCTCGAGCATGGTGTGGGAGACCGAATCGAGGAGTTCCAGGTATAGGGCGCGCTTGGAGACGAAGTGCTGGTACAGCAGCGGCTTCGTCACGCCCGCGGCCTCGGCGATGTCGTCCATGGTCGTGGCGTTGAACCCGCGCCGGGCGAAGAGCTTCAGGGCGACGTCGAGGAGCTGTTGCCGGCGACGATCGGCAGGCAGCCGCTTGGCCGTGGTGCCCGGACCGCTGGGACGACGCGTCGCCATATCCGAAGCGTACCGGCACGAGGATCGACACCCCGGTCTGGATCGACCCCTCGGGACCGCCCGACATTCGCGGAGAGGCCGATCACGAGCCGGTGAGGAGTCAGTCGAACGCCCACCCCGCCGACTCGAAGACCCTTTCGATCCGGCCCGGCAGATCGCGCAGAGCGAAGTGCCGACGGGCGACGAGGTGGTTGTGCTCGATCAACGAGGGATCTGGTGCATCGAGAAATCTCGACACCGCCGCCGCGTCGGCGTGCGCGAACCAGCGGAAGCCGAATGCGGCGAGTTCGGATGCCACGGGATAGGGGCCGATGGCGAGTGGTCGTCGGTGGACGGCCGACTCGATGGCAGGGTTGCCGAAGCCCTCCCACGTGGACCCGAGGACGACGACGTCGCAGGCCGCGTAGGCGTCCCCCACATGGATCGGTTCGAGCCCCGGCGGTCCCAGCACGCACGGACAACGGGCCGCCGCAACGAGACGGTCCAAGTCGGGCCTGAACCCGTCCTCGGCCGGCCCCAGCAGCCAGAACGTGGCTCCCAGGTCCTCGGCGAGAGCGATGCCACCGGCCACGTTCTTGCGCGGGATGGCCCGCGTGGGCTGGAGCACCAGACGCGCCGATGCGGTGAGCCCCAACGCTCGTCGGGTGACATCGCGATCGCCTCCGGGGGCATCGATGTCGAAGGCGTTTCGCACCACAGTGGCTGCGATCCCCACTTGGGCCAGCTCGCGTCGGGACAACTCGTTGACGGTGACGTGGATCCAGGCGCGGTCGTCGGGCGGTGGCGGGCGCCCGACGTACTGGGGGCGCTGCCACGGAAGGTCGTGGTGGTGCAGCACCGCCCGACGCTTGTGGATCACTCCCGCCACGACGGTGGCGGCGTCCTCGTTGAGCGGCAGCGAACAGAGGTTCTCCACCACGACGAGATCGGCGTCGTCGATGGCGTCTCGGAACTCGGCCGCCGTCGGTGGCTCGGTGGCGCCGATGGCCAAGCCCGGGATCAGCCGATCGACCGGTCCTTCGCCCGCGACGGTGCGGATATCGAAGCCGAGGATCGCCAGAGCGCGTGCCCACTTGTTCGCTTCGACGGCCACCCCGTCGGATCCGCCCAAGCGGAAGGACACCACAGCAGCGATGGGTCTGGCCACGGACCGGTCACGCTACCTGGGACGTCGGGCAGGTCGGGCTGGGCTTGGGCCTGGGTCGGGCACTACCGTCGCTCGCGTGCCTGAGCCCTCCACCGAGCCGCCGACCTCCGGGGACCGGGTGTCGGGCACCCCGACGGTGTTGTACGAGCGGCACGACGGCGTGGCTCGGGTCACGATCAACCGGCCCGAGCGCCGCAACGCCATGTCATGGGAGGTCATGCGGGGCCTTCGAAGGGTGCTCGTCGAGGCGGCCGAGGATCACCAGGTCCGCGTGGTGGTCCTGGCGGGAACGGGCGACGAAGCGTTTTGCGCCGGGGCCGACCTCGGCAAGATGACCGGAGCGGACGAGCCCGATGCCGGGCTGCTGTCGGTGCACGAGGCGCGCGGCATCCTGGCCGAGGTGTTCGGCGCGTTGTGGCACCTGGGCAAGCCCACCGTGGCGCGCGTGCAGGGCTTCGCGCTGGCGGGCGGCTTCGGGTTGGCTCTGGCCTGTGACCTCGTGGTGGCGTCGGAACGGGCACGCTTCGGGGCCCCCGAGGTCAACGTGGGCCTCTGGCCGTACATGATCACGGTTCCCATGGTGCGGTCGATGCCGCCGAAACAGGCACTAGAGCTCATGCTCACCGGGCGGATCGTCGATGCCGCCGAGGCCCAGCGCCTGGGATTCGTGACCAAGGTCGTTCCCCACGAGGAGCTCGACGAGGCAGTCTCGGAGCTGGCCGGGACGCTGGCGTCGAAGTCGCCGGCCGTGATGAAGCTCGGTCGTGACGCGTTCTACGCTGTATGGGACATGGCGGCTCCCGAAGCCCTCGCCCACCTGCATGCCATGCTCTCGCTCACGGCCCAGACCGAGGATGCCGCCGAAGGCATCGCCGCCTTCCTCGAGAAACGACCGCCGCGTTGGCAGGGGCGATGAGGGACCGACCCGACCGGAGAAGAGAGTGACGAATGCGTAAGCGGGCTCTGATCACCGGCATCACCGGGCAGGACGGGTCGTACCTGGCCGAGCTCCTCCTCGAAGAGGGTTACGAGGTGATCGGCATGGTGCGACGCTCTTCCACGATCAACTTCGAACGGATCGCGCACATCCAGGATCGGGTCTCGCTCGTAGCGGGCGACCTCCTCGACGAGATCTCGCTCATCGGGATCCTGCGTGAGCACCGCCCGGCCGAGGTGTACAACCTGGCGGCCCAGTCTTTTGTTCAGACATCGTGGACCCAGCCTGTCCTCACCGGTGAGACGACAGCGCTCGGTGTCACGCGCGTACTCGACGCCATCCGTATCGCCGATCCCGAGATCCGCTTCTACCAGGCGTCGTCATCGGAGATGTTCGGCAAGGTCCAGGAGGTTCCTCAGAACGAAGGGACGCCGTTCTACCCTCGTAGTCCGTACGGCGTGGCCAAGGTGTACGGACACTGGATCACGGTCAACTACCGGGAGAGCTACGGACTGCACGCCTCGTCGGGCATGTTGTTCAACCACGAGAGCCCCCGCCGGGGACTCGAGTTCGTGACCCGCAAGGTGAGCCACGGTGTCGCCCGGATCGCGGCCGGGATGGACGACAAGATCTTCCTCGGCAATCTCGACGCTCAACGCGACTGGGGATACGCCGGTGACTACGTGCGTGCCATGTGGCTGATGCTGCAGCGAGACGAGCCCGACGACTTCGTGGTTTCCACCGGTGAGACCCATTCGGTGCGGGAGCTGTGCGAGATCGCGTTCGCGCACGTGGGCCTCGACTGGCAGCAGCACGTGGTGGTGGACGACAAGTTCCTCCGTCCCGCCGAGGTGGACCTCTTGGTCGGCGACTCCACCAAAGCGAAGACAGAGCTCAAGTGGGAGAAGACCGTCACCTTCGCCGGCCTCGTGGGCATGATGGTCGACGCGGACGTCGAGCTCCTCCGTGTCCAGAACCGCTGAGCCAGAGGCGCCCTCGTCGGCGTCGTGGTGACGATGTCCGCAGTGTCGAAGGTGGAGGGGTCGATGGTAGAGGGGGGTCGATGGTAGAGGGGGCAATCGCCGCACACGCCACGATCTCGGCCGACCCGCTGGGTGTGCTCGTGGCATTCGGCGCGGGCATGTTGTCGTTTCTCTCGCCGTGTGTCTTGCCACTTGTCCCCGGCTACGTGTCGATGGTCTCGGGCTTGTCCGCGTCCGAGATCGAGGCCGGCGCGGCACGCGACATAGCGCCGATCCTCCGAGGGGTGCTCGCATTCGTTGCCGGGTTCACGCTGGTGTTCACCGCCCTCGGTGCTGCCGCGTCGGGTGTTGGGCATCTCCTGCTCGGGCACCAACGTGCCCTGGACGTCGCGGCAGGGGTGCTCGTCGTCGTCTTCGGGGTGTGGATGGTCGGCTTCGGAGCGCCGAACCGACTTCTGCGTGAACGGCGTTTTCACCCCCTGCCGTCGCGACTTGGAGCTTGGGCGCCGCCGGTTCTCGGTATGGCCTTCGCCTTCGGCTGGACTCCGTGTGTGGGCCCGGTCCTCGGTGGGGTGCTCGGGCTGGCCGCGACGAGGTCCACCCTCGCTTCGGGTGTGACCCTGCTGGTGGCTTATTCGCTCGGCCTCGGTGTGCCATTTCTCGCCACCGGACTCGCCTTCGGACGCCTCACCTCGTTCTTCGCCCGGTTCAAGCGTCGTCTCTTCCTCGTCAATGTGGTGTCGGGCGTCGCGCTCGTGGCGTTCGGGCTGCTCCTGCTCACGAACAACCTCCATTGGTTGTCCTCGGTGAGCGCAGACGTGCTCAGGGGGATCGGTCTAGGCCGCTTGACGGTGAGCTGAGCTCCGGGGGAGGTCGATCCCACCGGGGAACCGGGGAGGGCGAACGATCCCCGCCCGGAGCACGGTCCGGCTCGCCCCACCGGGCAGGCCCGATGCCGCTTGGAATCGGAGAGGGGGTCCCCCGTAGCATGGGCCGCGGCCATGGCCCCTGCAGTCCTCCTTCGCACTGCCGTCTGCGTGACCGGGCGGTTTCCGGCCCTGGCCGGCGTCGATCTCGCCGTCGCCCAGGGTGAAGTTGTCGTTCTCGAAGGGCCGAACGGCGCGGGCAAGACGAGCGTGCTACGGGTATGCGCCGGCCTGCTCCCGCTGACCGAAGGCGAGGGCACGGTGCTCGGATGTGATCTCCGTCGTCACGCACCGGCGCTGCGGCGACGCGTGGGGATGCTCGGACATGCGGCCGCGCTGTACGACGACCTCACCGTCGTGGAGAACGTCCGTTTCGCGCTCCGGGCGGCCGGCGCGAGCGTGGCGGGCCTCGACGGCGTGCTCGATCGGTTGGAGCTCGGAGGCCGTGTTCGCCGCACCCCGGTGGGCCGGCTCTCTGCCGGCCAGCGCCGGCGTGTGGCGCTGGCCGTGTTGGTGGCGCGCCGCCCTGAACTGTGGCTGCTCGACGAGCCCCATGCCGGCCTCGACGCCGGTGCCAGGGTCGTCCTGGGTGAGGTCATCGCCGAGGTGGTGGGCGAGGGTGCAACCGTGCTCCTGGCTTCGCACGAGCCCGAGGTGTCGTGGCCGTTGGCGGATCGAGTCGTGTCCCTCGTGGGCGGGCGCGTCGTTGGGGTACACGACACCCGCTCCACGCCACACCGACCCGAGGCCCCGGACCAGCTTCGAGCCGTGTCGGGGGGCGCCCATGTGGCGTGACTCCGTCCTCGTCGCGGGCAAGGACCTTCGGATCGAGATTCGTTCGAGGGTCGTCCTGCACCAGGTGGTCCCGGTCGCTGTCCTCGTCCTCGTCCTCTTCGCGTTCGCGCTCGGTCCGGATCGCTCTGCGATGGTGCAAGCGGCGCCGGGACTGTTCTGGGTGGCCGTCCTGTTCGCCAGCGTGTTGGCGGTGCAGCGGAGCTTCGGGCTCGAAGCGCCCGAGGGCGCCCGCGACGGCCTGCGCCTGTCGGGGCTCGATCCTGCCGGGGTGTTCCTCGGCAAGACGGCCGCGGTGGCGCTGCAACTGGTCATTCTCGAAGTCGTCCTGACCGCGGGTGTCGTGGTGCTGTACGGCTCGCACGTCCGTTCTTATGGGTCGATCGTCGTCGCCGGTCTTGCCGGCACGTTCGGCCTGGCGGCGGCCGGGACCCTCTACGGTGCACTCGCCGCCGGGCTGCGTGTGCGCGAGACGCTGCTTCCTTTCCTGTTCCTGCCGGTGGCAGCACCGGTGTTGTTGGCAGGCACGCGGGCGTGGCAGAGCGGGTTGGGGATCAGTGCCGGCCATGCCGGCGATCCCTGGGTCCGGCTCCTGCTCGTGTTCGCGGCTGTGTACCTCGCCCTCGGGGTCGTCATTTTCGGACCTCTGCAGGAGGCATCGTGATCCCCGGCGACGTCACCGTGGCGCCCTGGAGCCGGCGCGCCACCTGGGGCTTGCGCGCCCTGGGGATCGGCGCGGCCGTGGCCCTGGCCGCGACCATATGGCTCGGGCTCTGGGTGACCCCGCCCGACCAGGTGCAGCACAACCTGGTCCGACTCGTCTACGTGCACCCGCCCATCGCGTGGGTGGCGCTCTACCTCGCCTTCGGTATCGCAGCGGTGTCGAGTGTCCTGTGGTTGTGGCCACGGACCCGCAGCCGGTTCTGGGACCGCCTCGCGGTGTCCGCCGTCGAGGTCGGCACCGTCTTCACCGCGCTCACGCTCGTGACCGGGTCGATCTGGGGCCGACCGACCTGGGGGCTGTGGTGGACATGGGATGCGCGACTGACCTCCACCGCGTTGCTGTTGGTGCTGCTCCTCGGGTACCTGGCGGTCCGCCGCGTCCCGGGCGATCCCGACGCACGCGCCCGACGGTCCGCGGTCGTCGCCCTGGTGGCGGCGGTGGACGTACCCATCGTGCACTTCTCGGTGGACTGGTGGCACACCCTGCATCAGGGTGCCACGGTCCTGAACGCCAACCTGTCGCCGACGATCCATGGCTCCATGGCGTGGACGCTGTTGCTCGGGTTCATCGCATTCACGTTGCTGTTCGCGTGGATGATCGCCATCCGCTACCGCATCGAGGTGCTGTCCGAACATCTCCAGGACTCCGAGCTCGACGTGGCGTTGCACGAGCGGTGGGCCGAAGGCGCCGGGCCGCAACCCAGTCCGGCCGGTGGAGCGTTGGCCGTCAGCGGGCGCCGAGCGTGAGGCGCATCTTGTGAGCTACATCGACGCTGGCTACGGCATTGCCTTCGGCGTGCTGGCCGCCTACGCGGCCGTTCTGTGGCGTCGGCGCCAACGCCTCGAACGCGCCGCGTCGAGGTCCCAGGCGCGGCCCGAGCCATGACCGACCCCGTCGCCCTCGCGACCCCGGGAGCACCCGGTACGGCCGGCGGGAATCATGCCGCACCTTCCACGACGGCCGCCGGCGCCGACGACCGGGGCCGCACCGGACGCGGCTCGCGCCGGCGCCTGTGGGTGGTCGGTGCGGTCCTCGTCGGCGCGTTCGCATTCCTCCTGGTCGAGGGGCTCGGGAGCTCGCTCAATTACTTCGAGACCGTCGACCAGGCCGTGGCGCACAAGACGACGCTCGGCTCGCAGACGCTCCGTCTCGAGGGACTCGTCGTTCCCGGGACGGTGCACCGCATTCCCGGCGGGGTTGCGTTCGTGGCGGCCGGCACGGTCCATCGGGTGGACGTTGTCAACCACGGCAATCCCCCCCAGCTCTTCCAGCCCGACATCCCTGTGGTGGTGGTCGGTCACTTCGCCGGGAGCTCGTTCGTCTCGAACCAGCTGATCGTGGACCACACGGCCCAATACGTCCAGCAGCACCCCAACCGAGTCAGGGCACCCAACGGGACTTCACGGTGAACGCCGCCCTCGGGCACAGCGGCGTCCTGCTCAGCCTGGCGGCGTCGGTCCTGGGCGTGGTCGTGATCGCATACGGCCTGGCCCGCCATCGTCTCGACGTGGCGCGCACCGGGCGGGTGTACGCGGGGCTCGTGCTCGTAGGGGCCGTCGTCGCCACGGTTGCGATGGAGCGTGCGTTGATCACCCACGACTTCTCGCTCGCCTTCGTGGCCGCCAACAACAGCCGGTCGACGCCGCTGCTCTACTCGATCACGGGAATGTGGTCGGCCCTGGCGGGGTCGATCCTGTTGTGGGGGCTCATCCTGGCGGGATACGTCGTCGCGATGACATGGCGGTTCCGGCGCCAGTCCACCGATCCGCTCGTCGCGTGGGCGACCCTCGTGACCCTCGTCGTGGCCGCGTTCTTCTTCGGGCTCATGGCCGGCCCCGCCGACCCCTTCCGCACTGTCGCCGGAACGGTGCCCGCCAACGGTCTCGGACCCAACGTCTTGCTGCAGGACAATGCACTGGTCGCGTTCCATCCGCCCATCCTGTATCTCGGGTTCGTCGGGTTCACGATTCCGTTCGCCTTCGCCATGGCATCACTCGTCACGGGGCGAATCGGCGAGGGTTGGCAACTCGCCACCCGCCGGTGGACCTTGTTCGCGTGGGCATTCCTGACCGTCGGGATCGTGCTGGGTGCGTGGTGGTCGTACCAGGTACTCGGGTGGGGCGGGTTCTGGGCATGGGACCCGGTGGAGAACGCCTCGTTCCTGCCGTGGCTGTGTGCCACCGCGTACCTCCACTCGGTGCTCGTGCAGGAGCGACGGGGTCTGCTGCGGGTCTGGAACCTGTCGCTCGTCATCGCGACCTTCAGCTTGACGATCCTGGGCACGTTCCTCACCCGGTCGGGTGTCATCGAGTCGGTGCACGCCTTCTCCGATTCCGACATCGGGCCCCTGCTGCTCGGCTTCTTCGGAGCCGTGCTGGCCACCGGTGTCGGTTTGATCGCGTGGCGCGGCGACCGACTTCGGTCTCCGGGTGGCATCGACTCCATGCTCAGCCGCGAAGGTGCGTTCTTGGTGAACAACCTTCTGTTCGTTGCCTTCGCCTTCGTGGTGCTGCTCGGGACGGTGTTCCCGCTCCTCTACGAAGCGTTCGAGGGGCAGCAGGTGACCGTGGGGGCGCCGTACTTCAACGCGATGACGTTGCCCATCGGTCTGGCGCTGCTCCTTCTCATGTCGATCGGCCCCGCGCTGCCCTGGCGCAAGACGACGGCCAACACATTGCGCGATCGGCTCGTGCTGCCCGCCTGGGTCGGTGCGCTCGTCGTGGTCGGATGCGTGGCGGGTGGCGTGCGGGGGCTCGGACCGCTCGTGGCCTTCGGCCTCGGTGGGTTCGCCGCCGCGGCCAACGCCCGACAACTGGTGCTGTCGGCTCGAGGAGCCAGGCGTAGCGGCGCGGGCGCGTGGCGCGGCTTCGTGGGACGCGCCAACGGCGGCATGGTCGTGCACCTCGGTGTCGTGGTGATCGCCGTGGCGCTGGCCGCGGCAACGTCGTTCGGTCACCGCAGCGAAGTGACGCTGCGCCCCGGCCAGGTCATCTCGAGCGCCGGCCATCGCATCACCTTCCTCGGGCTCACCCAGGTCCGCACACCGGCGCGCACCGCGACCGAGGCTCTGGTGCTGGTCGACGGGCGCGGACCGTTGCGGCCCGCCGTGAGCCAATACGGCCCGAACACCGAAGCGGTGGGCACTCCCGCCATCGACTCGGGTCTCGAGGACGACGTGTACCTCACGGTCGACGCGCTTCCCGCCCGGGCGGGCGGACCGGTCACGATCGGCGTGACCGTGCAACCTCTGGTGATCTGGCTGTGGGGGGGAGGCCTGCTCCTGGTGCTCGGGTCAGCTCTCGCGGCTGTTCCGGGCAAGCGTCGGCGCCCCACCGACCCGGTCTCCGCGCCTGTTCCGGCGGCGGCGGCGGCCGGCGACGACAGCAGCGGCTCGGGCGACGCAGAGGGACCGTCGGTGGTCGTCGTCCCCGATGCGAGGCGCGATGTCGAGCCGGGGGGCCCGGGCGGCCCGGGCGAGCCCGGCGCTGACGAACACGTGCCCGAGCCCGTCCCTGCCGGCTCGCCATGACCAGCGCGCTGGTCGACGGCACAAGTCCGGGGGCCGAGGTTCATCGCCGGCACACCGCCAAGTGGGTGGCGGGTGTCGCCCTCGTGGTAGGAGCTGCCCTCGTCGCGCTGCTCGCCACACGACCGCCCCAGACGGCGACCGAGGTCGACACACCGCTCGTTGGCCAGACGGCACCCGCGATCGGCGGTTCCACCCTCGGAGGCGGGTCCTTCGACCTCGCCGCGTTGCGCGGTCGCTGGGTCGTCGTCAATTTCTTCGCCAGCTGGTGCCCGCCGTGCCAGCAGGAGCAGCCGGACCTGGTGGCATTCGCGTACGCGCACCGGACGCCCGGTGACGCCGTCCTCGTGGGCGTCGTGTTCGACGACTCGGACTCGACAGCCCGCGCCTTCATGCGGTCGACGGGAGCGTCGTGGCCGGCGGTGTTCGATCCAGGAGGCCAGATCGCCCTCGACTACGGAGTGCGAGGACCTCCCGAGACCTTTCTCGTCTCACCCGACGGCATCGTGGTCGCGCACTTCGACGGACCGATGACCGAAGCCTCCCTCGACTACTGGCTCGCTCGGGCGAAGGGAACGGGGTGATGAGCGACCCAGCGCATCGGCCGTCGCGGCCGTGGCGGCCGTGGGTGCCGTGGGTGCCGTGGGTGGCGCTCGCGATCGTCGTCGGGGTTGCGCTCGGCCTCGGGGCATCCCGGGGAGGTACCGCCCCTACGCCGACGCAACGGGCCGACGCCATCGACGCGGTGATCCGATGTCCGAGCTGCGAAGGCATTTCCGTGGCCGATTCGTCCGCGTCGACGGCAGTGGCGATCCGCGGGGCGGTCGCGGCGCGCGTCCGCGCCGGTGAGAGCGACGCACAGATCTACGCGTTCCTCGTCAGCCGCTACGGCCCCGGCATCCTGCTGCGTCCTCCCGTCCACGGGTGGACCGAATGGGTATGGGTGGTCCCGCCCGCGGCATTGGCGATGGCGGCGGCAGGCCTGGCGGTGGTTCTCCTTCGCCGCCGCCGCCGCCGCCGCCGCCGCCCCGTGCCGGTCTCGGCTGAAGATCGCGCCCTGGTGGAACGGGCGCTGTGGGAGCGATCCCGCCACCTCGGCCAACCCGATGCAATGCGCGTCCGGTGACCCACGCCGAGCTCGACGACGAACGGTCGTTTCTCCTTGACTCGCTCGAGGACCTCGAGCGCGAGCGGGCGGCCGGCGACCTTTCCGAGGCGGACTATTCGGTCCTGCGCGACCGGTACACGCGCCGCGCCGCCGAGGTCCTGCGGGCCCTGGCGCGAGATGACAGCACCGATGGCGACGATGCCGGACAGAACGGCATCGGTGATGCCGGGCACCACGACACACACACCGACACCGGAACCAAGACCGAAACCGGAACCGACGGCATTCGCGAGAATGCGTCATCGGACCCACGATCGCGCCGGCCACGGCCACGGCGTGGGTTGGTCGTGGGGGGATCGCTCGCCCTCGTGGCGGCCGCGGCGCTGACGATCGCGGTGACCCAGACCGGTACCCGGCTTCCCGGCCAGACCGGATCGGGATCCGTGAGTCTCAGCCCGGGTGCCCAGGAGCGCCGCACCCTCTTGCAGGCCGAGGCGCTCCAGTCGGGTGGGAACGCGGCCGCGGCGCTCCGTCTGTACCAGCAGATCCTTGCCCACGACCCCAACCAACCTGACGCTCTGGCCCAATCGGGATGGCTCGAGTTCGAGGCGGGGGTGAGATCCAAGAACGCGGCGGTGTTGGCCGAGGCCCAGAGCCAGGAGCAGGCGGCGCAACGGGTCGCCCCCGGTGCGTACGCGCCCCACCTGTACCTCGGGTCGATGTTCCTCGCCGAAGGCAACGCCCCCGCCGCCGTCGAGCAGTACCGTCGGTTCCTCGCCGACGGCCCTCCACCCGCCGAGGTGCAGGCCGCGCAGGCGTTCGTCACCCAGGCGTTCCGCGACGTCGGCCAACCCGTGCCGGCCCCGTCCGGTGCGTCGGCCACCACGACGGCTCCCTCCTCGGGCTGAGGCCCGCCGGTCAGCCCCGCAACGCTCGGAGCTGGGCCACGACCCGCGGGAACGCCGCTGCAAACGCCTCGACGTCGTCGTCGGTCGTCGACCACCCCACCGACAGGCGAAGTGAGCGCTCGGCGTCGACACCCATGGCGGCCAGCACGGGCGACGGCGCCAGGGACTCCGACGAGCACGACGAGCCCGAGTGTGCCGCGATCCCGCTCTGGTCGAGCGCCAGGAGGACAGGTTCGGCTTCGACCCCGCCGACGGCCACGCACACCAGTTGGGGCGCGCGTCGGTCCGGGTCGCCGAGCACCGTCACCTCGTCGACCGCAGTGGCGGCGGCCAGGATGGCGTCGCTGCGCCGCCGGGCAGCGCTGTACTCGCGGGCGCGCACCCCGGGCTCCACCAAGGCCTCGGCGGCGGCTCCGAACCCGACGATGCCCGCCAAGTTCTCGAGGCCGCCACGCCGCGCCCGTTCCTGGTCACCTCCCACGACGAACGGTTCCACGCGCAGTCCACGCCGCACCACGAGCGCGCCGATCCCCGGCGGGCCGCCCAGCTTGTGGGCGCTGACCGACACGAGATCGGCACCGAGCTCGTCGAGATCCAACTCCATATGCCCGGCTGCCATGCAGGCATCGACGTGCACCCACGCATCGTGTCGCCGGCACACCTCGATGATCTCGTTCACGGGCTGCACGGTGCCCACCTCGTGGTTGGCGACCTGGCAGTGCACGAGCCCGGCCGCAGGACCCTCCCGCGCCGTTCTCGCCAGGGCATCTGCCACAGCCGAGGGGTGGATTCGACCGAGCCCGTCGACGTCCAACCGCACTACCGGGCCCGCGCGCGCCGAGGCGTCGCGGACCGAGGAATGCTCCACGTCCGCCACCACGGTGGGACGCCCCGGTCGGGCCCGGGTCGCTCCCCACGTCGCAGCGTTCACGGCCTCGGTCCCGCCCGAAGTGAAGATGACCTGGCGGGGCCGAGTCCCGAGGAGGCTGGCCACGTGCTCGCGCGCCGCTTCCACCGTGGCGCGGACGATGCGTCCCTCGGTGTGGACGCGCCCGGGGTCGCCCACGTTGTCGGGCGACGACTCCAACCAGCCGACCATGGCCGACACCACCTCAGGACGCGGTGGGGAGGTGGAGGCGTGGTCGAGGTAGTGGCGAGCCAGGGCTCAGACCAGCGCGGCGCAGGCGTCGTCGCCCCTGGCCCGCGACGACAACACGACCGAGATGGGTTCGTCGGTGGCCTCACCGCACAACCCCGCCAGGAGCCCGCGCACCAACCCCCGGTCCACCGCACAGATCACGGGGTGCTGGGTGGCGGCCTCACCGAAGGGGCAGTGCTCGGCCACAACGGCCGTCGATTCCCCGCGGTCCTCGGCGTGCGCCGCGAATCCGTGGGCAGTCAGGGCGTCGGCAATGGCATGCATCGCGGCACGTACCGATCGTTGCCCTTCGCCCGGCTCCATACGCTGGGCGAGCACCCTCCCGTAGTTCTCGCCCAGGCGCTCGGCCATGCGCTCGGCCTCGATCGGTCCCAGCAGCTCGAGGGCTTCGGCCAACAGCGCCACGATGAGGTCGTCACGGTGGCTGGCGAAATCCAGCGTCGGATCACCATCGGGGCCGTCGGCGGCGCGATAGCGCTTGGAGGGCCGTCCCGCGCCGGCTGTGGGGGAGCGCTCGAGGCTGACTTCGAGGTACCCCCCTGCGGCCAGCCGGTCGAGATGGTGTCGAGCCACGTTGGGGTGCACGGAGAATTCGGCGGCCAGCTCGGACGCCGTCGCGGCCGGGTGTGACCGGACGTAGAGGTAGATCTCGCGCCGGGTCGGGTCACCGAAGGCGGAGGTGACGGCCGCGACCGCAGCCGAGAACCGTCGATCGGCGGGAGCGTTCCCACCGGGATCGGACGTGGATTGCACACCACTAGTCTACCGGTTGAGCGCGACGTAATCCCTGGTCGCGCCGCCGGACCCTTTCCGAGAGAGGCGACGTGGCCCCGACCGATGCTGATGTGCGCGCTGCCGCCGCGGCCGTCGAGGACCCCACGCTGCGCCGTGGTCTGGGTGAGCTGGGGATGGTGCGGTCGACCCGGGCAGGGCGCCGTCAGGCGTCGGTGGTGCTGGCACGGCCTGTGGACGGATGGCCGGGGGTCGACGAGCTCGTCGACCTGGTGATCCGGGGCGTGGGGGCACTCCCGGGGGTGGGCGAGGTCAAGGTCGAGGTCCTGACGATGACCGACGAGGAGCGCGGTGAGCTTCACCGGCGGCTGGCGCTCGGTGCCGGGGGAGAGCCGGTCGAGCCCGTCACCGCCCGCCCAGGCGCGCACGCCCACTCCCACGGACCGGGGGGACCACCGGCACCCCTGGGGCACGAGGCGGGGCGCCCCAATCGATTCATGGCAGCGGGGTCGCGCACGCGGGTGATCGGGATCTCTTCGGGCAAAGGCGGTGTCGGCAAGTCGTCGGTGACGGTGAACCTGGCCGTCGCCCTCGCAGCTCGGGGCCACGACGTGGGACTCCTCGATGCGGACGTGTACGGGTTCTCGGTTCCCAAGATGTTGGGGGTCACCCGTGGCCCCGTCGCCGTCGACGACCTCCTCGTGCCGCCACTGGTCCATGGCGTCCGGTGTCTGTCGATGGGCTTCTTCGTTCCCGACGAGCAGCCGGTGATCTGGCGCGGGCCGATGTTGCACAAGGCCCTCGAGCAGTTCCTCGTCGATTCCTATTGGGGTGAACCCGACTTCCTCCTCATCGACATGCCTCCTGGAACAGGCGACGTCACGTTGTCGTTGGGCCAGTACCTACCTCGCACCGAGATCCTCGTGGTGACGACACCCCAAGCGGCGGCCCAACGCGTGGCCCAGCGATCGGCGTACGCGGCGAAGAAGCTCAAGCTGGCCGTGCGCGGCGTGGTCGAGAACCTCTCGTGGTTCACCGGCGACGACGGCACGCGCTACGAGCTGTTCGGGGCGGGAGGCGGCCAGGCACTGGCCGACGATCTCCAGGTGCCCCTCCTCGGTCAGGTGCCGCTCGTCCCCGCCGTTCGGATCGGGGGGGACACCGGCGTGCCGGTTCGTGTGGCCGATCCCGACGGAGAGGCGGCCCGAGCATTCGACGCCTTGGCGACCCGTCTCGAGGAGCTCGGCCCCGCCCGGATCTATCGTCGCGAGCTCAACGTCCGGTGAGCGCGTCGACCCCTCGGGGGAGTCGGTCGCGATCCCAGCCGAGGTCCGAGACGGCGATGCCCATGGCGAAACGGTCGGTCATCCCCGCCACGTAGGCGACTGCTTCGAACACTGCCTGCTCGCTACCGCCCGCCAGGCCCCCGCCGGCACGTACGCCCGGGATGAGGTTGGGATGGTCCGTGAAGTGCGCGACGAGGGCGCGCAGCACCGCCACCACCGACGCGCCCTGCGACACCGACGCGGGGCGGAGGTAGATGCGCTCGTAGTTGCACCTCCGGAACGACGCCAGCGTCTCGGCGAGCTCCTCGTCCATCCCCACCCGGCCGGTCCGGAGGGTGGTGTCCACGACCGCCTCGATGAACCGGCGCAACTGCTGGGAACGGGTGTCGCCGCAGTGACCGAGGACGACGTCGGGCAGCAGCATCGGTGTCACGATCCCCGCCGACACGGCGTCCTCCCAGTCGTGGCACAGATAGGCGATCCGGTCGGCCCAACTGACGACCTCGCCCTCGGGGGTGGCCGGTGCGGGCCGGGACCAGGAGTGGTTGCGAATGCCGTCGAGCGTCTCCTCGCACAGGTTCAGATCGGCCAGCGAGACCTCCGCGCCCCAGACGGCGTGGTCGAACCCGTCAGGGAGAAAGATGCCCAGGGCGTCCTCACTCATGTGCCCGCCCGGACCGTGTCCGCAGTCGTGACCGAGGGCGATGGCCTCGGTCAGCGCGACGTTGAGGCGGCACGCCCGGGCGATACCGGTCGCCACCTGGGCCACCTCGAGAGCGTGGCTGAGCCTCGTTCGCTGGTGGTCGGCGGGGAAGACGAAGACCTGGGTCTTGCCCGCCAGGCGCCGGAACGCCGGCGAGTGCAGAATGCGGTCCCGGTCGCGCTCGAAGCACGTCCGCCACGGGTCGGGTTCCTCGGTGAGGGTGCGTCGGCCCGCGCCACCGGCCCGCGTGGCCCCGGGCGCGAGCACCAGGTCCTCCGCCGCTTCGCGTTCGGGGCGTCTCAGGGGCCGGACCTCGCCGTCGCCGCCGACGGCGGCCGAGGAGTCGGCATGGGCGGTACGCAGGTCCCCGCCCCCGTGCCCGGCCATCGTGGCGGCCCAGCGGCGACCCCGCTCGGTCTGTGCGACGGGGGGCGGGTCCATGGGCCTTAGTGTTGCTCACCGTTGTATCGTCGTTGGTCGCCCGGCCAGGGACAGTTCGATCAGAGGAGCGAGACACAGGTGGACGTGCGCATCGGGATCGTGCAGAGCGCCAAGGAGCTCGAGGTCGAATTGGACGAGGACGCTGATCGCGAGGCGATCATCGGAGAGATCGAGTCCTCACTGGGCAAGGAATCTGGGGTGTTGTGGCTCACCGACCGCAAGGGGCGGCGTGTCGCCATCCCGGTGGCCAAGGTCGCCTACGTCGAGGTCGGGGCCCCGACCCACGAGCGCCGGGTCGGATTCGGCGCCCCCTGACCCCGAGGGGCGGTGGTTCCACCCGTGAGCACCGCCGAACGCCCGATGGTGGGACTGCTCGACCGGCGCCTTCTCTTCGTCACCGGAAAGGGAGGGGTCGGCAAGACGACGGTGGCCGCCGGGCTGGCCCTGTACGCCGCCGAGCACGGCAGGCGGACCCTGGTGTGCGAGATGGACGCAAAGGGCGACGTGGCCGCGTACTTCGAGACCGGTCCTACGAGCTTCACTGCACGGGAGGTGTTCCCGTCGCTGTGGGCGATGTCGATGGACACCGAGGCGTCACTGCGCGAGTACCTCCGGCTCAACCTGCGGATCCCCGTCGTGGGACGGATCGGGCCCCTGGCGAAGGCTTTCGACTTCGTGGCCACCGCCGCCCCCGGTGTGCGCGAGATCCTCACCGTCGGGAAGTTCTGCTACGAGGTACGTGAGCGCCACTACGACCTCGTCGTGGTGGACGCGTCCGCCACGGGACACATCGTCGGACAGCTGGCTGCCCCCCAGGCGATCAACGACCTCGTCAAGGTAGGACTCATCCGCTCCCAAACGGACTGGATCCTCGAGATCCTGTCCGATCCCGCCACGACGGGCCTCGTGATCGTCACGACCCCCGAGGAGATGCCCGTCAACGAGACCATCGAGCTGTCGGGGAGGGTGGCCACCGAAACCTCGGTCGAGCTCGCGGCGGTCATCGTGAACCGGGTGCTGCCCGAATTGTTCGGCCGAAGCGAGGAAACGGTGTTCAACGAGCTGTGCCGCGCCGCCGTGTCGGCGGAGTTGAAGAAGCTCGTGCACGACGACCCTGCTCCCGTGCTCGACGCGGCCCGCCTGGCGGTCACGTTGCGCCGGACGCGCGCCGGGCATCTGGAGCGACTGCGCGAGGGAATAGACCCGGTCGTCCCGCTCATGTACCTGCCGTTCCTCTTCACGCGCCTGCACGGCTTGCGCACGTTGCGCCAGGTGGCCGTCTCACTGGGCGAGGAGTTGGCGCCATGACGCCCAAGCGGCCCTCGCCGCCACCACAGCGGCGAGGCGTGTCTCTCGACGGCCTGTTGGCGTCCAAGGAGATCGTGGTGGCGTGCGGGCCCGGGGGAGTCGGCAAGACCACGACCGCAGCCGCGGCCGCGGCCATGGCCGCCGCCCGACTGGGCGGCAAGGTCCTCGTGCTCACCGTTGACCCCGCTCGTCGCCTGGCCGACGCGTTGGGTCTCGAGGGGATCGGCAACACCGAGCGCCGTGTTCCCGAGGAAACCTTCCTCGCGGCCGGAGTCAAGCCCATGGGTGAGCTGTGGGCGGCCATGCTCGACACCAAGGAGTCCTGGGACTCGCTCATCCGGCTGCACGCTCCCGACGCGCGCACGCGCGACGAGATCCTCTCGAACCCGTTGTACCGGAACATCTCGGCACGCTTCGTCCAGAGCCACGACTACATCGCCATGGAGCGCCTGTTCGAGATCCACAGCGACGGCAACTACGACCTCATCGTGGTGGACACCCCGCCGACTCGCAACGCGCTCGACTTTCTCGATGCCCCGGAGCGCATGGCCGAGTTCTTTTCGAGCCGATTGCTGCGGTGGCTCATCGTGCCCTACCGCTCGAGGATCGTGAATTTCGCCTCCAAACCCTTCTACCAGATCGCGGACCGGATCCTGGGAACCCAATTCCTAGAGGACGTGGCCCAGTTCTTCATCCTCTTCCAGTCGATGTACGACGGGTTCGTCGAGCGGGCCAAGGCCGTGCACCGGCTCATGGCGGACCGCCGCACCTCCTTCATCGTCGTGTCCACGCTCGAAGCCGTACCACTGCGCGAGGCGGAGTTCTTCGCCCAGGCACTCAAGGACCGCCGGCTCCATCTCGGCGCCATCGTCCTCAACAAGGTGTTGCCCGCGTACCTGCGCGATCCGGTGGGCGCGGCCGTCGCCGAGAAGCTGCGCGACCGGGCAGACGAGCTCGCCGATGCCATCGCACCTCACGTGCGAACCGGTGACGTCAGCCAAATCCGGCGGGTGCTCTCCGAGGTGGGCCGGAGTTATCTCGACTATCGGGTCGTGGCCCAGCGCGAGGCCGAGCAGCAGGCGGAACTGGCGACGGTGCCGGAGGCACTGGTGAGCGTGCCGTACTTCGAGACCGACGTGTACGACCTTGGCGGACTGCTTCGGCTGGGTGATCGCCTCTGGAGCCCGTGAGGAGTTCGGGGCGCGGCTACGGCTGGGAGTAGTTCCCGCCCCCCTCGGCGTGCTGCTTGGCGATGTACATCGCCGTGTCGGCACGGCCGAGCAGTGTCGCGGCGGTGTCGCCCGGTCCGGGATGAGCGAGACCGACGCTGGCGGTCAGGCGGAACGTGCCTTCTGGCAGCTCGATCGGCCGCTGGATCCCCTCCGCCAGACGCGCCGCCAGAGCCCGCAGCTCCTCCGGGTCGCGGATGGCCGCGACGACGACGAACTCGTCACCTCCGTAGCGGGCCACGACGTCGCCCCGGCGAACCGAGGACTCGAGCCGTGACGCCACGCGCCGCAGGATCTCGTCGCCGGTGGCCCGCCCGTGCTGGTCGTTGATGGGTCGGAACCCGTTGAGGTCGATGAACACCACCGCCGTCGTCGGGTTGCCCAGGCACCGTTCGACATGCGCACGGAGCGTCACTCGATTGGCGAGGCCCGTCAAGGGGTCGAACGTGGTGATCTCGTCCAGAGCGTCGCGCGTGGCGCGCAGCTGGGTGATGTCGTGGCCCGACACCACGAGCCCCTGGACAGTGGGGTCGTCGAGGAGGTTCACGATGCTCAGCTCGAAAGGAACAGACTCGTTCCCGCCACGCCGCAAGAGATCGACCTCGACCACGGTCGGCGATCTGCTGAAGGAGGGAACGTCGACGGAGCGGGACAGGGCCGCCGCGAGGCTGCCCCGATCATGGGCTGCGGCGAACTCCACCAGGGGCCGACCCTCCACCAGCTCCTGGTCGTGCCCGAGCAGTCGTGTGATGGCGGCGGACACGGACTGGATGCGCCCGGCCGCGTCCAACAACATGGTGACGCTGGCGGCGTTGTGCACGACGGCCCGGAATTTCCCGACCTCGTCGGAAGCGATCTCCCAGCGCCGACGCTCGGTCAGGTCTCTGAGACAGAGCACGAGACCGTTGACCGCGGGCCGGTCGAGAAGGTTCGCCCCGATGACCTCCACCAGTCTCCACCCGTCGGCGCTGCGCACCCGCAGCTCGATGGGCGTCCCCACGTTCTTGCCCTGAATGCTCGTCAGGGCCACCGCGGCGACCTCCCGGTCGTCGGGGTGGAGGAACTCGAGGCCGTCGGTTCCCGCCATGCGGGTGCTGTCCACTCCGAACAGTCGCTCGGCCGCTTCGTTCGCCCAGATCAGCCGGGCGGAGGCGTCGACCACCACGACAGCGTCGGGGAGCCAGACAGCGATGTCGAGCAGGCCACGCGATTCGATCACCAGGACTCCATCGGCTGTCGCAGGCCCCGGCCTTAGCCCTGCTCGAGGCATTTGCTCCCCGGTCGACGGCCCGGCGGTGGGCCGGCGCTCGTCTCCCTTCGGTTTCGGGGTTGTGGCCCAGCTGTGCCGGAGCCGCGCCGCGCCATGCCAGGGTCGGACCGAGTGGCTCCGAGGTTCTTCCCCGTGGCCGACGACGAGGCCCGCGGGAGCATGGCGCGGCGCGGACTCCGGACGCGGCCATCCCGACATGGCGACGCTTGGCCGGGGATTGTGTTGTCCTGGATGAAGTACGGCGCTCGAGATGCCGACATCCATGCATGACGATTCCCCGCCGAAGCGGGCGACGTGCTCCGCCGGGGGGAGAGCAGCGGTGATGGCGACGAGAACATGCGGATTTGTGTTCACGACGACCGGTCGGCCATGCGCGAACCTCGTGGCCGACGGTGCCCCATGGTGTCGTTCGGGCCACCCGAGTTCGGATTCGGAGTCGGATCAACTGATCACGGCCACCCCCGACCGGTCCGATGCCCGACCGGTGCACGCGCAACGCGACGTCAGGGCCCGACGGCCCGCGATCCGCACGCGACGCGCCACCGAATTGATCAGGCAGGCCATGGCGAGCGAGGATGCCGATCAGGTCGGGCTGCGGGCCGAGACCGTTCTGTCGGACGCGGCAACTGCCACCGCCCTGCTCGCAGGACCCGATTCCTCGCCGGCGGCGCGTGCCGCTGTGGTGCAGCGGTTCGGACGTGTCGGCGCGCTCCTCGTGCTCGGGTACGAGGAGCGGGGCCGGACACAGAGCGTCGGTCCCTTCGACGGCAACGGAGAGCCGGCGTGCCGCGACATCGCCGATCCGCACATCGAGTGTCTCGTACAGGACTTTGCCTACCTCGACGCCATCGAGCTGTACGAGCTTCTGTGTGAGATCGACGAGGACGACGGGTTCGGCAGAGGCACCGACGACCTGGACGCCCACCGGTGGCTGCACGCCACCTACGCGGTGGCGGCTCGCGACGGAACGCCGGCTGCCCACCGGGCCTACATGTGCGCGCTCGATCGGGTCATGCGCCTCGTGAGGCCGCTCGTCGCTTCTTGAGGGGTCGCCCCGGGCCGGACCTTGCGCCCGGAGCGGGCGCCTACGATGCGGTCGGAGGATCAGCCCAATGACCGATGTCACCGACCCTGTGCTCGAGGCCTACGCGCTGGCCCACACGACGCCGCCCGACGACCTTCTCATGGCCCTGGCCGAGGAGACCCGGGCAACGCTCGAGGGGCCGCAGATGATGGTCGGGGCGCTCGAGGGCCGATTTCTCGAGATCCTCGTCTATGCGCTGCGGCCCATGTGGGTCCTCGAGATCGGAACCTTCAGCGGCTACTCGTCGATCTCGATGGCGGCGGGACTTCCCCCCGGCGGGCGCGTCACCACCTGCGAATTGAACCCGGTGCACGTGGCCGCGGCCCGGGCGCACATCGCTCGCAGCCCGTTCGCGGACCGGATCGAGGTCATCGAGGGTGCGGCACTCGACTCCATCGACGCCCTGGGCGGCCCCTTCGACTTCGTCTTCATCGATGCCGACAAGACCAATTACCTCGCGTACTACGAGGCTATCCTGCCCAAGCTCGCGCCACACGGGCTCATCGCGGCGGACAACACCTTGTGGAGCGGCAGGGTGGTCGACGACACGGACCAGTCCGACGACACCCGCGCCATTCGGGCTTTCAACGACGCGGTGGTGCGCGACCCCCGGGTGGTGTGCGTGCAGGCGACGGTGCGCGACGGCGTCACGCTCATCCGGCCGGCTCCCTCGACCGTCTCCGGCGTCGGCTGACCCGGGTCGAGAGGACCCCACCCGGTTCGATGCTCGATTACCACCTGCACCTCTGGCCCCATGGCCAGCGCGACACGGCCCCCACGCTCGAACAGGTCGCCGCGTACTGCGACGGTGCCCGAGCCGCCGGCATCTCCGAGGTGGCGCTCACCGAGCACCTCTTCCGGTTCCGCCAGGCCGACCGTCTGCTCGGTGGGTTCTGGGACGACGAACCCGACGCCGCTCTGCGGGCGTCGATGCAGAACTACTGGGGCGACCATGCTCGCGCCGACCTCGACGCCTATGTCGAGTGTGTCCTGGCGGCCAAGGAGGCCGGCCTCCCCGTCGTGCTGGGACTGGAGGTGGACTACTACCGCGGCCGGATGAGCGACGTCGTCGAGCTCCTGGCCGGGTATCCCTTCGACGTCCTGTTGGGATCGGTCCACTGGATCGGGGCATGGCGCTTCGACGACGTCGACGATCCCCTGTCCATGGCGCAGTGGTCGACGCGCGACGTCGACGAAGCCTGGAGCGACTACGTCGGGGCGATCGAGGAGTTGGCGGCCACATCCGCGTGCGACGTCCTGGCCCACCCCGATCTCGTCAAGGCCGCCGGGCACCACCCCCTGGCCCCCGAGGAGTGCTGGGACCGCCTCGTCGAGGCGGCCGTCGGTTCGGGTATGGCCGCCGAGCTCTCGTCGGCGGGATGGCGCAAACCCGTCAACGAGGCCTATCCCGCACCCGGGCTGCTCGAGCGCTTCGTGGCGCGCGGTGTTCCGCTCACCACCGCGTCTGATGCCCATCGACTCTCCGACGTGGCCCACCGTACGGCGGACCTCGCCCGGATGCTCGACGCGTTGCAGGTGAGATCGCTGCGGGCCTTTCGCGCCCGGTCCGGGTCCGACGTCGCCCTGGCCGCCACGGTGCCCGGGTCATGAAGACCCCGGCCGAGCTCGCCGCCACCCATACCGACCTCGACGCCGTCAGCCTCGATCACCTGCAGCGGCTGCTCGGTTCGTGGGGGGTGTTGTCTGACCTGTCGTTCTCGGACCTGCTGCTCGTGGCGCCGGTGCGCGGGTCAGACGGCGCCCAGTTGATCGTGCTCGGCCAGATCCGCCCGACGACATGGGCCACGCTCCTGCGCGTCGACCTCGTGGGCCAGATCGTCGAGAGCGCGGATTGGCCCGTGGTGACCGAGGCGCTGCAAGGCGGCACGATGTCGTCGGGGCTCGCCATCATCCCCGTTCCCGTGCGCGTCCGGCTCGCTTCGGGCGATCCGGAGTCTCGCGATACCGGTGAGGTGCCCGCCGTCCCCGACACGGCGCAGTTCGAGTGCGTGCCGGTCCGTCACGGTGGCGATCCCGTCGCCGTCGTGGTGCGGGTGGCACCGCTCGAGGACCGGCGGCCCGGGCGCCTCGAGCGCGTCTATCGCGACCTCTACCGAAGGCTGGCCCACATGGTCGCCGTCGGAGACTTCCCGTTCGTGGGCGAAGACTTCACGACCGAGGACGCCCCCCGCGTCGGAGACGGTCTCGTGCTCGTGGAACCTGACGGCCAGGTGCGATATGCGTCGCCGAACGCCATGAGCGCCCTGCACCGCATGGGTGTGAGCGATGTCGTCGAGGGGCGTCGTCTGTCGGAGCTCGGGATCGACGACGCCGCGCTCGACTGGGCGTTGCGGGCCGGCTGTCCTGTCACCGAGGAAGTCGAGCGCCGTCCCGACGTCATCGTCCTGATGCAGTGCACGCCCCTGCTCGAGCAGGACACGGTCACCGGAGCGATGGTCCTCTTGCGCGACGTCACGGACCTGCGGCGTCTCGACAGGCTCTTGCTTTCGAAGGACGCGGCGATCCGGGAAGTCCACCACAGGGTCAAGAACAATCTCCAGACCATCTCGTCGCTCCTGCGACTCCAGGCCCGACGACTCGAGCCCGGCAAGGGCCAGGAGGCGTTGCGTGAAGCCGAGCGTCGGGTCCGGTCCATAGCCCTGGTCCACGAGATCCTGTCGCGTGAACCCGGTGACGAGGTTCCCTTCGACGAGATCGTCGGATCGCTGGTCCGGATGGCGGAGGACTCGGTCGTGTCGGGGGACCACATCGTGATCCGGGTCATCGGCGACGTGGGAGAGGTTGCTGCCGACGTCGCCACACCCCTGGCCGTGGTCCTGGCCGAGCTGTTGCAGAACGCAGTGGAGCATGCCTTCCCGTCCGCGGGGGGAGATTCGGTGTTCATCGGGAACAACGGCGGTGAGGCGGTCGGCCACGTGGAGCTGGTGCTCGCCAACGAGGACGATCACCTGACCCTGCAGGTGCGCGACGACGGGTGCGGGCTCCCCGAGGGGTTCGACATCGGCCAGACCACCAGCCTCGGGTTGTCGATCGTGCGCGACCTCGTCACCAGCCAGCTCGGGGGGTCCATCGTCATGCAGAGCAACGGTGGCACCCTCGTGACGATCGATCTCCCGGTCAAGCAGTCCTCGAACGACGGCTCGTCGCTCTGAGATCGGCGGGGCGGTGCAAGGTTCCCGCCCGCTCGTGCGTCTGAGTAGGCAATGGCATGGGACACGGGGGTCATGGTGAGCGGACCCGGTCCGGGCGACGGTCGCGCCGGCGAGCCCGAAACGGGTCAGGACCGGCCCTCGGCCGGAGCCCCGAACGCCGCCCCGACGCGGCAGGCCATCTCTGGCGCCGCCCCGCCATCTCCGAGCGCGGCCCCGCCATCTCCGGGCGCGGCCCCGCCATCTCCGGGCGCGGCCCCGCAGGTCTCGTTCGGGGACCTGTACCTCGGTTCCTTCGCCGCCATGGTGCGCCTGGCGCGGGTCCTGGTCGACTCCCCCGAGGTCGCCGAGGACCTGGTCCAGGACGCGTTCATCCACCTGCACCGGCACTGGGTGGCCGTCCGCGACCCGCGCTCGTACCTGCACCGATCGGTCGTGAACGCGTGTCGTTCCCACCACCGGCGCGCCTGGCGCGAACGTCCCCGCAGCGCTCGGACCGCCGACCTCGGTAGCGACCCTGAGCTCCACGGTCACAGAGCCGCAGCCGGCGCAGGGGTCGTCGACGGGGACGTGGAACAGTCGCGCTCCGACGATGCAGGAGTACTCGGTACGGCTCTGTCCACGTTGCCCTACCGACAGCGCGCCGCCCTGGTGCTCCGCTACTACGCGGACCTGCCCGACGCAGAGATCGCCGTCGCCCTCGGATGCCGGCCCGGCACCGTCGCGTCGCTCGTGCACCGGGGCCTCGAACGTTTGCGGGAGGTGGTTGACCATGAGTGACGACATCGGGTCCACGCTGGGGGGTCCTTCGGACATCGAGGTCCGTTTGCGCCACGCCCTGGCGAGGAAAGCCGGAGAGGGGCCCATAGGCGACGCCGACTGGGGCGCCTTCGCGGGCCGGTTGGCCGCCGCCACGCGCCGGCGCCAGCGCACCCTGGTCGCAGCGGCCGCGTTGGCGCTGTTGGTCGGGGCCGCCGGCGGGTACTTCGGAGAGGCCGCGGCTGCGCCGGTGACCGTCGGGGCCAAAGCACCTGCGTCGGGGGCCGCCAGCCGCGGTGGCCCGGCGTCGGGACGGGCCCGGTCGCTGGCGCCGACGTCGTCGGGACCCGGCAATGCCGTGATGTGTCCCGACACGCCGGGAGGCACGTCGGGAAGCACCGCGGGGACCACCTCGGGCATCGGCTCCGAGACGCGCCTGTTCATCCGGACCGCGAGCGACGGCGTGGCGATCCGCGTGTACCAGGACCCGCAGATCTTCGCCCCGTGCATGGGGGCGCCCGAGCCCGGAGCCGGATCGAGTACCAACGGCACCACCTCATCGGGCTCATCGGGCTCGGCCGGTACGACCGGGACCACCGGAGCGACCGGGACCACCGGTACGACCGGGACGACCGGGACCACGGGGAACACCGGGCCGGGAACCCCCCCGACGCCGTCGACGTCGGTGCCGACTTTCGTGCCACTCGTCCCGACCTCGCCCGACGTGACCGTCGAGCTGTCCGACAGCGACGCCGTGGGCCAGGGTGCCCTGTCGTCCCCGGAGTGCGTGGTGTCGCCCAACGGCGTCACCTCGGGCGGATCGGTCGCGCCCGGCACCGGCTCGACGACGACGACCTCGACCACCCCGACCCCGGCAACCGAGCCTCGGCAACTGGCCAGTGGAGCCTTCGGCGTACTCGAAGGGGACCCGGTGTGGTGGGTCGCGGTCGACGTCGGGAGCGACGTCGCTTCGGTGCGGATGACCTTCGCCGACGGGTCCACCGACCAGATGGCACCCGTCGGAGGAGTGGCCGTCCTCGCCCATCGCGTCGCACCGTCGGTGGCGGCGGCCGGCGCGGGGCCTTACGAGGTGCGGGGAACCGTAGCGCTGCTCGGTGCCGACGGTGGCGTCATCCAGACCGTGACCCTTCCGGACGCGACCACGCCGGCGCCCGTCCCGGTGCCGACGCCTGTGCCCCTCAACGCAGGTGCAAAGGCCCAGTCGGTGTCTCCAGGTGTGATCGTCGAGTGCCCTCGGGCCGCGACGGTCAATCCCCAGGCTCAGTCCTCGGGGGCCACCGAGAAGCGGTAACCGATCCCCCGCACGGTGTGCAGCCAGCGCGGGTTGGTCGAGTCAGGCTCGAGCTTGAGACGCAGCCGGCGCACGTGCTCGGTCACCGTCGCCGGGTCCTGCCACTCCTGGGTCGATCCCCACACGTGCTCAAGGAGCTCTTCGCGGCTGAAGACCTGATCGGGTGTGGTGGCCAAAAAGGCCAGGAGGTCGAACTCCTTGGGAGTGAGGTCGATCACCGCGTCGTTCACCATGACCCGATGTGCGGCCCGGTCGATGACCAGACCGTCGTACTCGATCTGGCTCGCCGACTGGGTCGGTTGACCGCGACGCAGCACGGCGCGGATGCGGGCGTCGAGCTCCGGCATGGAGCACGGCTTCACGACGTAGTCGTCTGCACCCAGGTTCAGGACCCGGACGCGCTCAGACTCCTCGGAACGGCCCGTGAGGACGATGACCGGCAAGCCGCTGTCGCGGCGCAGCCGTGCGAGCACCTCCTCACCGTCGAGACCCGGTAGCCCGAGGTCGAGCACCACGAGGTCATAGCTGCCGAGACTCGCCTCGCGCAGGGTGCCGGGACCATCGGCGGCTTCTCCTACCCGGTATCCCACGCGCTGGAGGAAGAGCCGGGTGGCCGTGCGGCTCGCCGGATCGTCCTCGGCGACCAGGACCATGTGGTCTTCGTCGGGCAAAGTCACAGTCACAGACCTACCTCCGGTCGCACGTGGTCCCCTCCGTTTGGTCGGGGTGCCCCCCACGACCGCCCCTGCATTGTGGCCTGGTCGAGTTCCGCCCGGAGATCGATTCGCTCGCCGGACGCGACCCCGAGCCGGTCGTCGCGTGCGACGAACGTCCCTGCACGGCCCGACGGCCCATCACCGAGGTTCACCCTGCTTGGCTCCGATCTCGTTGTCCACCAGTCGAAGCAGAGCTTCCACGTCCACCGGCTTCGTGAGATAACCCTCGACCCCGAGGTCGAGCATCTCCCTGATCCTGCTCGGTGTGGCGTCTGCGCTCACCACGACTACCTTTGTGTCGGCCAACTCAGGCACGGCCTTGAGCCGGTGCAGCAGCTCGTCACCGGGGACATCCGGTAGGTGCAGGTCCAGAAGGACCAGGTCAGGACGATGCTGCCGGGCCAATTCGAGCCCGGTTCGGCCCTCGCCCGCAGATACCAGCCGAACGCCGGGTCGCTTGGCCAGAACCTGCTCGACCAGCGCCGAGTTCGAGGGGTTGTCTTCGATCTGGAGCACGACGACCCCCAGGCCGGACACCGACGGTGGCCGCTTGCCGTTGGGTCGAGCCGGCGAGGCGGCGTCGGGCGCCGTGCCGTTGTCGTTCCGGGCCGTGGCCGCCTCGTGGTCAGACGACCGTCGCGACCCGGGTCGGTCACGCTCGGGCCGTCGATCCTGGGCCTTCTGGTTGGCGGCCAGCAACTCGATCCAGAACGTCGAGCCGTGCCCGGGGACCGAATCCACGCCGATGACGCCTCCCATCACCTCGACGAGTTGCTTCGACAGGGCCAGACCCACGCCGGTCCCCTCGACGGCCGAGCGCTCTGCTCCGAGCCTCGAGAACGGCACGAACAACTGGTCCTGCTGTTCCTTGGGAATTCCCGGTCCGGTGTCGCGAACTTCGAAGCGGATGCGTCCGTCGGATCCGGTGCCGGTGCAGAACGACACCGAACCTCCTCGGCCGTTGTACTTCACGGCGTTGGAGCCGAGGTTGAGCAAGACTTGAAGGAGTCGTTGCCGATCGGCGCGCACGCGTAGCACCCGTGACCCGTCGACGTCCACCGACAGCTCGACACCGGCCGCCTCGGCCACGGGAGCCAGCAGCGTCGTCACCTCGTCGAGGACTTCGCTCACCTCGACCGGCTCCGTCGACAGGCTCACCCGGCCTGCTTCGATGCGCGAGATGTCGAGTACCTCGTTGATCAGAGACAACAGGTGCCGTCCCGCCACCTGGATCTGGTCGACACTCGAGGATTGATCTTCGGGGAGCTCGTCGAGCTCGAGCAGCTGCGCGAATCCCAGGATGGCGTTGAGTGGGGTGCGCAGTTCGTGGCTCATGCGCGACAGGAACTCGCTCTTGGCCTGGCTTGCACGCTCCGCACCCACCGACGCGTGCCGAAGTGACTGTTCGAGGCGCACGCGTTCGGTGACGTCGCGCGAGATCGTGACGGTGCCCGTGACCCGTCCGGTGTGGTCGAACACCGGTCGGGCCCGCGTCTCATACGTCCGGAGATCCCCTCCGGGCAGTCGACCGGTGGTCACCACCGGGTCGGGGCTCTGTTCGCCCGCGACACACCGTGCGATCAACTGGTCGAGCACGGCGCGGTCCTCGTCACGAGCGAGCTCGTCCGGAGCCGGTGGGTTCCAGGTCGCGCTGTCCCGGACGTTGTCGGTGGTGCCGATGACGTCGGCCAGTGGCGAGCTGCCGAGCACCACCTTTCCGGAGATGTCGCGCACGACGATCGTGTCGGGCGATGCGTGGAAGATCGACTCGAGTAGGAACCGCCGCTCGTCCGCGGCGCGCTGGGCCACATGACGTTCCGACACGTCGACGAGGTAGGCCACGAGTCCCTGGATCTGGCCGTCGGGGCCTGATTCCACGGTGCACACCGCTTCTGCCTCTCGCCAATCCTCCGAGGTCGGCTGGCGTCGGAAGCGCATCAGGATCTCGACTCGCTCACCGCGGTGCCCGGCCGTGCCCACCAGCGCGTCGCGCAGTTGGTTGGCCGAGTCCGGATGGAAGCGTTCGAAGACACCCCGGGGATGGGCCATGGCTTGGTCCGCCGAGATCCCGAGGAGCCGCTCGATGTTGGGGCTCGCGTAGGAGAAGCGCCGTGCGCCCACGTCGTAGCGCAACGACACCACCGGGCTGGCGGTGAGGATGTTCTCGAGCTCACCCCGGGCGCGGTCGCGCTCCTCGGCTCGCTCCCGCAATTGCGCAGTGGTGTCGAGGAGCCTGGCCGAGAGCCGCCCGATCTCGTCGCGGCCGCTCGGGACCTCGACCGCGGTGGCGCCCCTCTCGACCGCCTCGGTGGCGCGCTCGAGTCGGCGAAGTCTCGTGACCACACCTGATGTGAAGAGCTGGGACACCATCACACCTCCGGCCACCGCGAGCACGACTGCGGCGATGGCGATGGCGGGCAGGAAAATGTTCGAGGTGTGGATCGACGATTGCTGGCTGTTGATGATGGCGGTCTCCTCGCGCGTGAGCGCGGAGATGTCGGCCCGGAGGCTGGCGGTCTCCAACCGGACCGTCTGCAACAGGGTGCGTACCGTTGTCGAAGGGGTCGGGGATGGTGGCTGCACCGCGAGGCGGTCCAGGGCCGAGATCAGCCGGTTGGCGTCGTGCTGGATGACCGGACCCCAGGTCTCAGCGGCGGGACTGCCGAGGGTCAGGGCTTCGAGTTGTCCCAGTTGGCTGGGGACGACGTGGTCGGCCCGGGTGTAGGAGCTCAGGAACGTCGTGTCGCCCGTGAGGAGATAGCCCTCGAGGCCGGCCTGGGCCGACAGGAGGCTGTTGTCGAGGGTGGTCGCCGCGCTCACGATCTGCCGGGAATGGCCGGCGAGGTCCTGGGCCTGATTGTCGACGTGGGTGAACCAGAACGTCGAGCCCAGCACCACGACGAGGATGGCGATGGGGACGGCGATCACCACGAGGCCCTTGGTCCGAATGGACTGGTCTACCCACCTGGTGCCGAGCCGCTGCCCACTCGACGCGTCACGCATGGCCGCACCTCTCACCGAGGGGCGCCGGCTCTCATCGACAACCGAAGGGAACCGAGGCCGGCGCGTCCCTCGTCAATCGAGGATATCGGTCGATCGGAGCACTCGATTGACAGCGGATATCGCTTCATCCGGGCTGGCGGCCACGGTCTTGCGGCCGGACGCGCAACGGCCCCGGAGTCGTTCCGGGGCCGGATCGTGCTCGAGAAGGTGCGTCGGGGTTGGCTACGAAGCGCGTCGGCGCGCAGCGAGCCATGCCTTACGGAGCTTGCGCCGCTCCTCCTCCGAGGTGCCACCCCAGATACCTGATTCCTGGTTCGTGGCCAGGGCGAATTCCAGGCAGGGCTCGATTGCCTCGCACGCTCGGCATACCCGCTTGGCCGCCTCGATCTGCTCGATCGCCGGGCCGGTGGTCCCCACCGGGAAGAAGAGATCGGGCTCGGTATGGCGACAGGCTGCCACCTTGCGCCAGTCTTCGGCATCCCATTCGACCGAGCGGTTCCACATGAGTGCCACGATCTACCTCCTCCGGTACGGTGCAGTTGCGGGCAATTCTGACCGTCCGCTCCTTGTGATCCCGTTCACTTGGCTGGCCACAGGGGTTGCCGCCACGGGAAACGGTGAATGTGAAGCTACTCCCAAGCGCTTACCCCCGCAAGCGCGAAGAAGGTTCGGAAGGGCTCAAGGGCTAGAAGATTACAAGGAGATGGCTGAAATAGTGAGCTATCTACTTAACGCACCATGTTGTCTAAAGTAGGCTGCTGGAATGAAGACGCTGAACCTCGCCACCCTCCCCACGTACCTGTCGGACGAGGCCTCAGCCTGGCAACTCCTGGAGCGCCAGCGGTGGCCTGCCGGAGAGCCCGTGTGCCCCCATTGCGGTACCAAGGACGCCAAGCACTACTTCATCGCTGCCAAGTCCGGCGAACGCAAGACGAAGGCCGGACACCTCACCTACCGCCGTCTGTGGCGCTGCCGGGACAAGGCCTGCCGAAAGCAGTTCTCGGTGATGGTCGGGACGATCTTCGAGTCCAGCCACATCCCCGCGTCGAAATGGCTGCTCGCTATGTGGCTCATGGGGGCCGGGAAGAACTCGATCAGCGCCCAGCAGTTGAAGCGGGCCCTGGGTGTGAGCAACCAGACGGCCTGGTTCCTCGGCCACCGACTTCGCGAGGCCATGCAGCGCGAGCCAGTGTTCTCGCTCTTGTCCGGCAAGGTCGTTGTGGACGGACGACATCTCACCTTCTCGGGTTGATCGCTGTGGTGCGAACCCCTGGCGCCGTCCCATGAATCGCCCACGAGGCGCAGTGGGACGACCAGGAGCTCTCACTGTCAGACAAGTAGGCTGACCACGGATGCCAGAGCGTCGCGACAACCCGGACGAACCGCTCCACGAGCCCACCGAGGAGGAGTTCGAGGAACTGGTCGCCGCGGCCCTGAAGGTGGACCCCACGGGCCTGTCGGGGAAGCACCGAGGTAGAGATTCCTACCTTTCGGCGGCGTGCCAAGCCGAGGAGCACGGCGGCTGCGACCGACGTGTGGTCGTCCCGTGCGAGTGCCCCTGCCATGGGGACCCCTACGACCGAGTCGGTGCGCACCCACCCGCAGCGGAAGCCATGGCGGCGATCATGGATACCGGGCCGCATCCCGAGGAGGAGTGGGAGGACGAGCCCAAGGAGTCGCGCCCATAGCCATTGCGAGCCATGGCGGGGATCGAAAGACACTGAACTGCTCTTGTGATCGATGGTCGCCCTGAAATACCGGGCCGCGACTCGGGTCTCGCGACCGTGGCAAATATGTGCGAGTCGGTGGGGAACCGGGCACACTCGGTGATAATGTCTGCCGGTCGCCCACCGCCATGGGCGATATTTCGGGGGGGTGTGCGGGCGGGCGTCTAGGGGGTCCGTGCCCCGCTCCGCCCCTCTTTCGGGTGCGAATTCCGATCGAGGCTTTCAGCGAGCGGGCACGTGTCACACCGACTGGTCGAGCGGGCAGGCGGTTCCTCGTTTGCGAAGCAGGTGGAATCTCGCTGGGCGTGCCCGGAGCTCGGGCGTAGCGTCGGAGACGGGCGGTCGGTTGCACCTCAGGCTTCCCTGAAACCCCGTCAGGCTGGTCGCCCTGTCTCGCAGGAATGGCGAGGCATGGACAGCGTCTTCGTGCAGTGTCCTCTGCCGGCGCTGTCCATGTCCCTCGCCGCCGTGGTACTCCACGGCGTAGTCCTTCGCCTCCGTGGTACTCCACGGCGTAGTCCTTCGCCCAGGTGCGCGCCGCATGCCTATGGTGCGTCGGGTGACCGGCTCCGGCTCCGCGCAGATCCCGCCGCGGTGGCCTCGTCGGCGCGATGACGAACCCGTCGCGGTGCTCGCGCATCGGGGCGGGACCGGGCCCTGGAACGACAACACCCTCGACGCCTTTGCGGCCGCACTGCGGGCCGGCGCCGACGGGGTGGAGCTCGATGTACGGCGGTGCGCGGACGGGGAGCTCGTGGTGCACCACGATGCCGAGGTTCCCGGAGTGGGCCTCGTCCACGAACGCCGGCGCGACGAGCTCCCGGTCTGGATTCCGACCCTCGTCGACGCGCTCGTCGCGTGCTCGGCCGCGATCGTCAACGTCGAGATCAAGAACGTCCCCACCGACCCCGGCTACGACCCTGCCAACCTGGTGTCGGCCGGCGTCGCGTCCGTCCTGGCCCGTGCCCGCGCCGCGACCGACCCCTGGCCCTCGCACGTCGTGGTGTCCTCGTTCTGGCCCGACACCCTGGCACCGGTCGGCCGCGCCGCGACCGGCGACGCGCTCGGGCTCCTCGTGCACCCTGCGTTCGACCCGTTGTCGGCGCTCGAGACGGCCTCGGACCTGGCGTGCGCGGCACTGCACCCCCACCACTCCCATGTGAACGCCGAGCTGGTGGGCCGCGCCCACGAGCTCGGTATTGCCGTCGTGACCTGGACGGTGAACGAACCCGACGACCTCGACGCGGTCGTCGAGGCGGGGGTCGATGCGGTGATCACCGACGACGTCATGAACACCCTCGCCCACCTGGGTCGGGCCTGATCCGGTTCGGGCCCTCGTCGTCCGACCGACGGCGGTCCCGGGGCCCTGGATTGGTCCGGGGCCGGGTTGTCGGGAACAATCGAGGCCATGAACGTCGTCGTTTGTGTGAAACAGATCCCCGATCCGGCCGCCCCCCAATCCCTCGACCCGCAGACCCACACCCTGGTCAGAGAGGGAAAGCTGATCATGGACGACTCCGATGCCTATGGAGTCGAGATGGGACTGCAGCTGGCGGAGGCGGCCGGTGGAGGAGAGGTCACGCTGGTGTCGATGGCACCGGGGGGCGAGACCTCGGGTCTGCGCACCGCCCTGGCCATGGGCGCCGCGAAAGCCATCCTGGTGACTGACGACGCCCTCAAGGGATCCGACGCCCTTTCGACGGCCAAAGTCCTCGCCAAGGCGATCGAGCGGGCTCAACCGGACCTCGTGATCGCCGCTACCGAGTCCACCGACGGGTACACCGGGACCACGCCGGTCCAGGTGGCCGAGCTTCTCGGCTTCCCGTCTGTGACCTTCGCCAAGAAGGTGTCGGTGGGCGACGGCCGCGTGCATGTCGAGCGCCAGACCGAGGCCGGCTACGACGAGGTCGACTGCCCGCTGCCCGCCGTGGTGACGGTCACCGCGGGGGTGGTGGAACCCCGCTACCCGTCGTTCAAGGGGATCATGGCGGCGAAGTCCAAGCCCGTGGACCAGCTCACGGTGGCCGACCTCGGGCTCGACGCCGGCGCGGTCGGCGCGGCCGGCGCCCGCCAGGAGGTCACCGATGTCACCGCCGCCGAGGAGCGCAAGGCGGGCGAGATCGTCGTGGACGAAGGCGAGGGCTACCAGAACATCATCGGATTCCTCGAGCAGCTCAAGTTGGTCTGACACCCGAGTTGGTCTGGCACCGACCCGCTGCATCCCGTCCTCGCCCGTAGCCCAGGAGAAGAACGAAGAATGTCGATCGACAAGGTTTGGGTCCTCGCCGAGTCCGCCGAGGCGAAGCCCACCAGCACCACCCTCGAGTTGCTAACCCAGGCCCGTTCCATGGGTGCCACCACCGAAGCCATCGCGTGGGGGACCGACACCGGGGCCGTCGCCGGGGAGCTCGGCAATTTCGGCGCCACCACCGTCTACGACGTGGGGGAGCTCGGGGACGCGCTGGCCGGCTCCCCCGTGGCCGGTGCCATCGCGGCGCTGATCGAATCGGGGAACCGACCCGACGTCATCCTGGTCCCGGCCAGCTACGACGGCCGCGACGTCGCGGCGCGCCTGTCGGTGCGCCTCGACGCGCCGGTCATCACCAACGTCGTGAACCTCACCGCCGAGGGCGACGACGTCCGTTCCCAGCACGGGCTCTTCGGCGGCGCCCAGGTCGCCACGGCCCGGTTCACCGGTGGCCATCCCTGGATCTTCGTCGTCCGGGCGAAGTCGTTCACCGCCGAGCCCTCGGGCGGGGCCGCACCCCAGGTCGTCTCGGTGCCGGTGCCCGAGCTCGGGGCGACCAACGGGGCCAAGGTGCTCGCCCGCCACGCCGAGGAGCGCACCGGACCCAAGCTCGACGAGGCCGAGGTCGTGGTGTCGGGCGGCCGGGGTCTCGGGGGGGCCGAGCACTACGCCATGATCGAGGAGCTCGCCAAGCTGCTGCGAGGTGCCGCCGGCGCCAGCCGCGCCATCGTGGACGCAGGGTGGGTGCCGTACTCGCACCAGGTCGGCCAGACGGGCAAGACCGTGAAGCCCACGCTTTACATCGCGTGCGGGATCTCGGGTGCCACCCAGCACCTGGTGGGCATGAAGGGGTCGAAGAACATCATCGCCATCAACAAGGACCAGGACGCCCCGATCTTCTCGGTGGCTGACCTCGGGATCGTGGGTGACGTCCACAAGGTCGTGCCCAAGCTGATCGAGGCGCTCAAAGCCCGCAGCTAGAGGGCGCCCCTCGGGCGCCAGCGACCGGGCGAGGGCCCGGTGTCCAGGGGTGCCGCGCCGTGGCGGTAGCCTGCCCACCGTTCGTTACCCCCGTGACGCGGGACGCGTCCTCCTCGAACAGCGGGTGACTCGCACGCATGCTGTTCCCGACGATCGACTTCGCCATCTTTTTCGCCGTGGCCTTCACGGTGAACTGGCTGCTGAACCCGTACCCGCGCCTGTGGAAGCTGGCCATGCTGGCGGCGAGCTACGTCTTCTACAGCTGGTGGGACTGGCGATTCGTGTTCCTGCTGTTGGCGGTGACGGTCACCGCCCACCTCGGTGCCAGCGCGGTGCACCATTTCGAGGAGGAACGCCCCCGGCGCATCGCCATGGTGGCCAGTGTCGCCGCATTGCTCGGGATCCTCGGATGGTTCAAGTACTACGGCTTCGTCGCGGTCAACGTGGACAACTTCCTCCACGACCTCGGCGCCGGGCGCATCCTGCCGCTGCTCCAGGTCACGCTACCGGTGGGGATCTCGTTCTTCACGTTCATGGCGCTCAGCTACGTCATCGACGTGTATCGCCGGCATCTCGAGCCGGCGCGCGCCGTCGACCTGGCGGTGTATCTGTCGTTCTTCCCCCATCTCGTGGCCGGACCCATCGTGAGGGGGGGAGAGCTCCTGCCTCAGATCCGGCGCAAGCGCGATCCGTCGCGGATCGACTTCGGTCGCGCCGCCTGGCTCGTCGCCGCAGGGTTGTTCAAGAAGGTCGTGATCTCCTCGTATGTCGACTCGGCCATCGTGTCGCCGGTGTTCACCGCGCCGCACCAGCATTCGGCACTCGAGATCCTCTTCGCTGCCTACGGCTACGCGGTGGAGATCTACGCGGACTTCAGCGGCTACACCGACATCGCCATCGGCCTGGCCATGTTCCTCGGGTTCCGCTTCCCCGACAACTTCGACCGTCCCTACACCGCTCGCAATCTCCAGGACTTCTGGCGTCGCTGGCACATGACGTTGTCGCGATGGCTGCGGGACTACCTCTATATCCCGCTCGGAGGAGGCCGGGGCTCGCGCCTGGCGGTGGCCAGGAACATCATGATCACGATGGTCCTGGGTGGCCTGTGGCACGGCGCCGCGTGGACCTTCGTGGTCTGGGGCGCGATCCACGGTTCTGGTCAGGTCGTGGGCCACCTGCGCCGGTCGCGCCGGGCGGCGGCGGGTCTCGAGCCCGTGCCCGACGGCCCGGGCCGGGTGGTGCTGCAACGTCTGGTCACGTTCCACATCGTGTGCCTGGGCTGGATCTTCTTCAATGCCGACTCCGTGTCGACCGCGGCCACCCTGATCGGCCGGCTCTTCACCGCCTGGGGCCGGGCGCCACTGGTGACACCGCTGGTCGTGATCACCATCGTCGGCGCCGTGGGCCTGCAGTACCTTCCCCCGGGTCTCGGAGGCCGGGCCCAGCGCGAGTTCGCGCGTCAACCCTGGGCGGTGCAAGGCGCCATACTTGGTGTCGTCCTTCTGGTGATCACGACGCTCGGGCCACAGGGCGTCGCGCCATTCATCTATTACAGGTTCTGACGCCGGTCCCGAGAATTCCGGCGTTCGGTTTTCGAGGTTCCCGGGGGGCGGTTCCGAGCATGTACCTGCACACGCGGACCACATGACCGACGACTCCACCGACCAAAGCCGCGATCGCCGGAACGGTGCCGACGCACCGGTGGTGACCGACGACCGGGGAGAGCGCCGCCGCCGCGGCACCAATGGTGATGGCACCAACATCGGGGGGGGCGAGCGCGCCCGCCACGGAGCCCGGAACGCGCGCCGTGGCGGGCAGGTGGGTGCCCGGTCCGACGATGAGCGGAGCGCCCAACTCGCGCGCGTCCTCGACGCGGACTCCGCCGAAGCGCGTCCCGTGCCGGGCCGGGCCCACGTCTCGTGGCGCCACGTCTTGCTGGCGGGGTTGCTGTGCTTCGCGGTGTGGTTGACGCTGGACGCGCCCACGCTCCTTCGCTCGGCCCAGGCCGCCCCGCTCGGCACGCGCCGCAGCGTGGCCATCATCCTGCTTCGCCCCCTGGCCGATGTCTCGAACGCGCTCGGGCTGTCCCATGTCGTGGGGGGTGCCGACCGCGCCATCGGGCGCACCGGGAACACGGGGACCGGCGTGCTGCAGATCGAGGGCCCCCCGGTGCATCCTCACCGCGTGGTCCTCACGCATCCCCGGCTCCCCGTCACCGCGCCGACGACGACGGCGGTCCCGACCTCGGTCCCGGTGTCGGTGCCGGCTGTGAGTTCCACCACCGCGGTCACCGCCCCCGACGGTCTCGCGCCGCTGGCCGTGCCCACGCCCGCCGCGCCCCTTCGCCTGCTCGTGTTGGGCGACTCGCTCGGGATCGACTTCGGCCAGCCTCTGGTGAACGATCTCGCCGCCACCGACGTGGTGAGCGCGGTGCTCGACGGTCATATCGACACGGGCCTGTCGAGGCCCGACTATTTCAACTGGCCGGCCGAGCTGCAGCGGGACGTGGTCACGTACCAACCCAAGGCCGTCGTCGTGTTCATCGGGGCCAACGATCCCCAGAACTTCATCGACGGCTCATCGTCGGTCACCTATGGCACCCCCGCCTGGAATGCCGCCTACGGCGAGCGCGTCGGGGCGCTCATGCAGCAAGCCGCAGGAGCTGGGGCCCGGGTGCTGTGGATCGGGATGCCCCCGATGGCCGATCCCGTACTCAACGCCAAGATGGAGACCTTGAACGCCATCGCCCAGAACCAGGCTGCATCGCACCCCGGTGTCACATATTTCGCCTCGTGGCCCGTCCTCTCCAACCCCCAGGGCCAGTTCTCGGCTTTCCTCCCCGACGCCTCGGGGAACGAGGTGCAGGTGCGCGACCCCGACGGGATCCACATCACCGCAGCGGGCGCGCAGCGCCTGTCGCGGGCCGCCATCGCCTTCATGGGCCACGAGTGGGGTCTGGTCCTGTAGGAGTGGCGTCTCTGTGGGTGCTGCGCCACGCCAAAGCGGCATCCCAAGGACGCGACGACCACAGCCGTCCGCTCACAACGCGCGGCACGCGCCAGGCCACCGACGTCGGTACCTATCTCGCCCACGCATCGATCGCCGGAGCAGCCGCACCCGCGCTCGTGCTGTCGTCCTCGGCGCGACGAGCCCGCCAGACCGCCGAGCTCGCGATGGCGCAGCTCGATCCCCACACGCCGCTCCTGGTGGAACGCGGCCTCTACCACGCTGATGCCGACGACGTGATCGAGATCCTCAGGGAGAGGGGCGGGGACGCGCCCTCGATCCTGGTGGTCGGTCACAACCCGACGCTGCACGACCTCGCCCTGCTTCTCGTCGGTGACGATGACGACGAGGGGCGTACCCGGCTCGAGCGCGGTTTCCCCACCGCCGCTCTGGCCGTGCTCGGGCTGGGCTCGCCCACGTGGGCCCGGCTGTCGGCCCGGACCGCGACACTGCTCGAGCTGCGCACTCCAGGTCGCTGACGCCGCCCGACACCCGCGTCGACGGCGGTCGTCACTCCGCAGCTCGGTCACGAGATGCACGCGCGGCAAGAGATCGCGATCCACTGGCGCGCGGCACGTGCGGCCGATTATCCGGCACCACTTCACGAGGCGGCCGATTCACGGGGCAGCCACTTCACCAGGCGGCCGATTTACCTGCCAACTCGCCTGTCAACGAGCGAACTCGCCTGTCAACGAATGGCCTACCCTTCGCGGTGCCGTTCGAACAACAGGTCGTCTCGGACCTGTCGTCGGAGCCTCCCAGAGGGTGAGTCACCGCGCCGGACCCGGCATGGGTTTCTGCAATGATTCGCCCACGGCACGAGGGCCGCGCCCGAGCTGGCGAGGCATGGGGAGCGAGTAATGCCGGGGATGGGAACGTACCTGCAGACCAAGAACCCCGTGGTCGTCTCGGCGTTCCACACCGCACTGCTCCATCAGATGCTCCTCATCGGGTTGGTCCTGGTTCTCATGTCGGTGGTGTGGAACATCCTGCGTACCACCCGGTACCGGCGTGCGGTCGCGACCGGCTCGATCGAGCGCCCGGCCGACACGCCGGTGGTACCCACCGAGCCGGTCGCCCGACGAGTGCTGCGGATCGGCTTCGCGGTCCTGTGGACCGTCGACGCAGTGCTGCAACTCCAATCGGCGATGCCGCTCGGTCTGCCGACGAGCGTGCTGCAGCCGGCTGCGGGCTCGTCGCCCGGATGGGTCCAACACATCGTGAATTTCGGTGTCAAGGTGTGGAGCGATCATCCCGTACAAGCCGCGGCGTCGGCGGTGTGGCTCCAGCTCGGCGTGGGAGCCTTGCTCCTGCTCGCCCCCCGGGGTCGGTGGTCCCGTTTCGCCGGCGTGGCTGCGACGGGATGGGCTCTCGTCGTCTGGGTGTTCGGCGAGGCGTTCGGAGGGATCTTCGGTTCGGGTGCCTCGTGGCTCTTCGGGACACCAGGTGCGGTCGTCTTCTATGCCGTCGCGGGTGTGCTCGTTGCTCTGCCCGATCGGAGTTGGTCGACCCCGAGGCTCGGTCGCCTGATCCTGCGAGGCTCCGGAGCGTTTCTCCTGGGCATGGCCGTGCTCCAAGCTTGGCCGGGGAGAGGGTTCTGGCAAGGCTCGGTGCGGGGGACCGGCACCGGGACCCTCACCGCCATGGTTCGCCAGATGGCGCAGACCTCTCAGCCCGGTGTCCTGGCGTCGATCGTCCGGGCTTTCGAAAGGTTCGATGCCTCGCACGGCTGGGGGATCAACCTGGCCGTCGTGATCCTCCTGGCCTCGATCGGGATCGCGTTCTGCAGCGCTTCGGCGCGGGTCGTGCGGCCCGCGTTGTACGTGGCGGTGGCGTTGTGCGTGGCGGACTGGGTTCTGGTCCAGGATGTCGGTTTTCTGGGTGGCGTCGGCACCGACCCCAACAGCATGGTGCCGATGGCGCTCGTCTTCGTGTCGGGTTACCTGGCCTTCGCCCGGGTACCCGCCGCGACTGCCGTCGACGGACCTGCTCCGCTCTACCGCTCGCACGCCATGGTCGAGACAGCCGGGACACCCGAGACGAGGCCGTGGTGGGACCGAGTTGCTCCGGGCTATCTCACCCGGGTCCTGGCGGCAATCACCGCCACTGCGGTTGTGCTCGTCGGTGCCGTGCCCATGGCCGCCGCGTCGATCAACCCCAATGCCGACCCGATCCTGGCCGAGGCGGTGGACGGCACGCCGAACGTCGTCAACCTCCTGGCACCGGAGTTCCAGCTTGTCGACCAGGCCGGACGACGTGTCTCGCTCACGAGCCTGCGGGGCAGGACCGTCGCACTGACCTTCCTCGACCCGGTGTGCACGTCGGACTGCCCGCTCATCGCCCAGGAGCTCCGCGGCGCCAACACACTGCTCGGCTCCGATTCGACCCGGGTGGTCTTCGTGGCGGTGGTGGCGAACCCCATCTACCGGAGCACCGCGTTGACGAATGCCTTCGACCGCCAAGAAGGTCTCGAACACATGGGGAATTGGCTGTTCCTCACGGGCCCCCTCCCGTCGCTCGAGCACGTCTGGGAGCAATACGGCATCGCAGCCGACGTCCTGCCTGCCGGTGCGATGATCGCTCACAGCGATCTGGCTTATCTCATCGACTCCCGTGGGCATACCCGGGAGGTGCTCAGCTCCGCCCCCGGCGACGGCTCCACCTCGGCCTCGTCGTCGTTCTCGGTGTACTTGGCGAACGCGCTCGAGCGTGTGATCCACGCATGATCAGGGCGATGGTCCGCGCCCCGTTCGCCGGCGGCGCGGTGATACTCGGGGCCGCGCTGTTGTTCGTGGCCGGTTGCTCGAGCCCAGCGCCCGGCCCCGGTGCGAACCCGTCGGACTCGTCGTTGTCGGTCTCGGTGCCACTCCAGTCCACCCGCTCCATCGGGTCGGGCGAAATGGCGGTCGTGGCCATGGGGCATCTCAACGATCCGTTGGAGACGTTCTGGCAGCTGTTCTTGCGCTCCGGAGTCGACTCGCCGTGGGTGCTCGCGACCCCGACCGGGGTGGCCGACAACGGAGGGCTGGTGGCGAGCGCGAGCACGAACACGACCTCGGGTGGCCCCACGATGGTGTTGGCGGGATTCGAGCCGAGTCAGGATCTCACCTTCTCACCCCTCGCTTCGAGCACCGACCGGGGGAGCACGTGGGCTCCCGGGCTCCTGCCCGAGGCGCTCGCCGCGGTTCCTGATGCGCTGTCCACCTCGTCGGACGCGGGTTCGGTCGCCCTGGCGAGGGCAGGTGGAGGTGACGTGCTTCAGAGCACCGGCAACGTTTCGACGTGGACCCACGTCGAAAGCCGAGACGCCCTGGCGTCGTCGACGGTAGGGCAGTCCTGTGGCGTCGGGTCCCTCACCGCCGTCACCATCGACGTCACCGGGGTTGTCGAGGTGGGGACCACGTGTTCCACCCACGGGGTCGTCGGCGTCTTCGGACACGTCGGCGGTTCGTGGCGCCTGCTCGGACCGCGTCTGTCGGGCGCGTCGGCGTCGTCGACGACCCAGGTGGCACGACTGGTCGACGTCAACGGCGTGACGAGCGCGCTCGTCGTGGTGCACCGCCGGTCCGGGACGGGTTTGATCTCGTTGTCCGGCACCGTGGGGGGACCCTGGTCGATCTCGACCGCCCTTCCGATGCGTCGCGGGGATCGCATCGCCTCGACCGGTGTGGAACCGGGGGGTGGGTTCGTGGTGCTCGTTTCGAGGCTGAAGGGGTCGCCGGCGCTCGAGGCCGAGAAGGACGCCGCCGGCACCTGGCAACCGTTGCCGGTGCCGCCGCCCGGTAGTGCCGGGGTGGCGGTGGGGGCAGGCGGTGCGATCGACGCGCTGGCCGTGTCCTCCGCCGTGGTCACGGACTGGCGCCTCGACGCGCCGACCCGCACATGGAGCAAGATCGGCACCGTGACGGTCCCGATCCAGTTCGGCTCCTCCTCGTGATCCGGTCCGATGGTTCCCCCGCCCACCATGAGGACCCCACCATGAGGACCCCACCATGAGGACCCCACCATGAGGACCGGGTCTTGTCGTACCTGACAGGTCACTGGTCGTTCGACCCGTTCCTCGTCATCGTGGCGGTGGTCGTGCTCGCCCACGAGGTCGGGTTGGCTCGTCTGCGAGCCCGTTCCGACCCCCGCCGGACGCGGCTGCGGCGCTGGCGTTCGTGCATGTTCTACGCCGGCCTGGCGTGCTTGTTGGTGGCGGTGGAGTCACCCATCGACTACTGGTCCGGCGACTACTTCTTCGTCCACATGATCGAGCACATCCTCATCTCGTTCTACGCCCCGATCCTGATCGTGGCGGGAGCGCCGTGGATTCCGCTGCTGTTCGCATTTCCGGTCGGATTGCGCCGTCGGTTGGGCCGGGCACTGCTCCTGGGCACCTGGGCGCGTCCGTTGCGTGGCATGGGCCGGGTCGTCGTGAACCCGTGGACCGCGCTCATAGCGTTCAACGCGGCGATGGTGCTCTGGCACGTCCCGGCCCTCTTCGACCTCGCAGAGAACAACCAGGCCGTGCACATCTGGCTCATGCACGGCAGCTTTCTCGTCACGGGCGTCTTCTTCTGGCTGCAGATCATCCCGTCCCACCCCGTCAGGCCCCGGGCCTCGTTCGTATGGCAGGGAGGTGCGATCATCGGCACCAACATCGTGATGTTCGTGCTGGCGATGTCCCTGAGCATCTTCACGAACGTGTCGTGGTACCCGGTCTACGCCCATGTCCCGGGCGTATCGCTGGCCCCCTTCGCCGACCAGCAGATCGGGGCGGCCATCTTGTGGGTGTGCGGCGATTTCTGGGCCGTCCCCGCGCTGATCGTGGTGATCCGCCGGGCGATGGTGGCGGAGGGTGGGCTTTCGAACGTGCTCGAGCGGGTCGTCCACCGCCTCCCGGACGTGCCCTTCGCCCATGCAGAAGATCGTTGACGACGGCCGATGTCAGACCTAGCGTCTGCGGCCAGACGGACCTGGTTGGCCCTGGCCCGAGGGGGCACGGGCAAGGGGAGGGGTCGTCGAACGGACTACGGACCGAGGGGGCTGTATGAAGGTCGAAGCAGCCGTGGGTCTCAGGGCACCGAGGGGGTGACGGTGGGGCGCGGTGGCCGTCTGACCATCCTCGGCGTGCTCTTGGCGATCGCCGTGGGTCTCGTGGTCTTCACGGTCATGGCCTTCATCCGGTCGTCGCCGCCGACCGTGGACTTCACCGCCGGCCACCAGCCCGGAGCACCCGTCGACCTCACGGTGCAGACGGTCGGGTCGATCGGCTTCGGTCCTCATCCGACCTGGGTGTCGTACCTGACCGAGACACCGGGCGGACAGTGGGTGCACACGACGTTGTGGGACCTCCCCGCCCATACGCGCGTCAACGTCACGGTGTACCAGTACGACAGTGGCTCGCCGCTGCGCAACCAGCAATTCGGCCAGGTAACCGGGACGATCGGCGACCGGGCCATGCTCAACAGGAAGCCGTTTCAGGTCATCGACTCCAATTCGGGCAACGGCATCGCGCACACCTTCTCGATTCCCACCCTGGGCATCAGTGTCCCGCTCTACGGCGACTCCTCGAACGCCAACCTCTGTGCGCAGGCGCCGTGTACGACCAAGTCGCCGCACAATCTCGTGCAGTTCTCCTTCATGACGCCGGGCCCCGGGCAGTACCCGTGGCAGTGCTTCGTCCCGTGCGGACTCGCGTACCTCTACGGCAACGGTGGGCCCATGCAGACCGTCGGGTACATGGGTGGGTTCCTCCAGGTGGTGGCGTGAGCCCGAGCGAGCAGACGCATCACTTCCGTCGCCTGGTCGCCATCTGGACGGCCCTCTCCGTCGTGGCCGACGTCGTCTTCTACTTCGCCGTCGGCCCCCACGTCCCCCCCGGGGCGATGACGACATCGGCCAGTGGCCAGCAGACCGACTTCATCGTCCTGTTCATGATCGCCCTCCCGGTCATGCTGGCCGTGTGGGTGTACATGGCCTACGCGCTCATCGTGTGGCGGGGCTCCGGGGCAGGAGCCGACGACCCCGAAGGAGGTGCCAAGGCTCGCGGCCACCTCGGGATCCAGGTCGGCTGGATCGCCACCACGACGGTGATCGTGCTCGGGGTGTTCGTCTACGGCACCGTCGAGCTCATCGTGCCGGCCGGAGCCGGCGGTGGAGAAGGGCCGAGCCCGATCTGGACCCCCGCGTCGCACGACGTGCTTCCCATTCAGGTCATCGGCCAGCAATGGCAATTCACGTACCGGTACCCGACGTTCGGGGGGTTCGAGACCCGCCAGCTCATGCTGCCCGTCGACACACCGATCGCGTTCCACGTCACATCGCTCGACGTCATCCACTCGTTCTGGGCGTATCAACTCGGGGTCAAGGCGGACGCCAACCCGTCGTCGGACAACATCGCCTTCACCACCGCGAAGCAACTAGGCGCGTTCACCGTCCGCTGCTCCGAGCTGTGCGGACTGTGGCACGGCGCGATGTACAACTTTGGCCGCGTCCTGCCCAAGGCGCAGTTCTTCGCATGGGCCCAGTCGACCGAACGGCAGAACGCGGCCAACACCAAGCTCCTGCCGGCGTTCTCCTACACCTATGTCCCCGACGCCAACGGTGCCGATGGCGGCTACTACCCCGACAACGTCGACCCGTACAGCAACGTGGAGCAGTACGGCGCCACGACCCCAAGCGGCAAATAGGCCCTAACAAGAAGAAATAGGAAGGACGACTGAGGCATGGCACTCGACATGCGTGCGTCGATCGGAGCCGAGAACGTGGGTGGCACCCCGCCGCCGCGCACCTCGATCCGACGCCGCCCGGGATGGCTCGGTCCGCATGTGGGCCGGGCGCTCGCCGGAGCGGTCGGCGGGTACGCCTTCGGCCACTGGGTCGGCAACCTCATCGCCGCGGGCTACATCAATGTCCAGGGCAACGGCCAGAACGACGTCGCCACCGTGCTCGGCTTGAGCATCGGGGTGGTGGGTTGGTTGGCGGGTGCGGGGATGCTCGACTACCCGTTGGCCCGGATCGTCGGACGGGAGCCCCTTCCCCCCACGCCGTCGAAGAGCTGGACGCGCTATTTCGGTCCGGCGCTCGACCACAAGGTCATCGGGCTCCAGTACGCGGTCGTGGTGCTCCTGTTCTTCTTCACCGGTGGACTCCTCGCCATGGCCATCAGGACCGAGCTGTTGAGCCCCACGAGCCATGTCCTCGGGCCCGGGACCTACATCTCGGTGGTCGGCGAGCACGGGACGATCATGATGATGATGGCGTCGTCGATCGTCATCGGACCGCTCGGGAACTGGCTCGTGCCGCTCATGATCGGGTCCCGGCGTATGGCGTTCCCACGCGTCGAGGCCTTCTCGTTGTGGATCTTCGCCGCCGGGTACCTCGTTATCCTCACCGCGCTCCCCCTCGGGGGGTTCCCCACCGGGTGGACCGGGTACGCGCCGCTCCAGACCCAGGCGGGAGCCGGGATGGATGCGTACCTGGTGGGTTTCGCCGTGATCGGGATCGGCATGATCTGTGCCGGCTTCAACCTGGCTGTCACCATCATCAACTACCGGGCCCCGGGCATGAGCTGGGGACGCGTGCCGATCTTCGTGTGGTCCATCCTCGCCACAGCCGCCCTGTTGACCCTGGCCACCCCGACACTTGTCGCGGCCGGCCTGTTCGGCGTGCTCGACCGGACCGCGCAGACCGCGTTCTACGTCAACGAGCACGGCGGGAGCTCGTACCTGTGGCAGAACCTCTTCTGGTTCTTCGGTCACCCCGAGGTCTACATCATGGCCCTGCCTGGCTTCGGGATCGTGGCGGAGATCCTGCCCGTGTTCACGCGAAAACCCCTGTTCGGCTATCGAGTCGCCGCCGCGGGAATGATCGGCGTGGCCCTGCTCTCGTTCTTCGTGTGGCAGCACCACCTGTTCCAGAGTGGGATCAACCCCGACATGCGGCCCCTTTTCATGCTCACCACCGAGCTGATCTCGATCCCGACGGGGTTCATCTTCCTCGTGGGCCTGGGGACGCTCTGGAAATCGAAGATCAGGTACGAGGTGCCGATGCTGTTCGCCCTCGGCATGTTCTTCAACTTCCTCATCGGCGGGATCTCCGGCGTGTTCCTGTCCGATGTCCCCGTCGATGTCACGGTCCACGGGAGCTTCTTCGTGTTGGCACACTTCCACTACACGATCATGGGCGGGCTCGTGTTCGCGTTCTTCGGCGGCCTCTACTACTGGCTCCCCAAGATGACGGGCAAGACGTTGTCCCGGCGACTGGGGAAGTGGCACTTCTGGACGATGTTCATCTTCTTCAACCTGACGTTCTTCCCGCTGTTCTTCGTCGGGTTGCTGGGCCAGCCCAGACGGGTGTTCGAGTACGCGCAGAACCTTCAGGTCTGGAACGATTTCTCGTCGGTGAGCGCCTTCTGTCTCGGGGCGTCGTTCGTGATCTTCGTGGTCAACTTCGTCTGGTCGATCTTCATCGATCCGAGGCCTGCTCCTCCCAACCCGTGGCACTCCCTGGGTCTGGAATGGCAGACGCCCACACCGGTCCCGCCGTACAACTTCACCCGGATCCCCGTGGTGCTGGCCGATCCCTACCACTACAGCCGCACCGACCCGAAACCCGTGGCAGATCTCGGTCCGCGCACCCTGGTCCTGGCCGGGACGGTTCCCCCCGGTACATCTGAGGCCGTCGGGACCGACGTCACTGGCGAAGAAGGCTCCGCCGATCCGAGGCCACCGATCGCATGACGACCGAACCGATGACCGGTGATCCCCTGGCGCAGGAACCCCCGGGCTTCCGCGAGACCCCCGAGGAGATCGAGTACGAGATGCGCGCTGCCGAAGGCGCGGTGTGGACCGGCGGACGCCTCGTGATCGGCATCGCAGCCTTCCTCTTCGCATCGCTGGCTTTCGCCTACTTCTACCTCCGGTCGACCAACAGCGACGATCTGTGGCGGCCGCACAAAGTCACCGCCCCGACCGGGATCGGTGCTGCCATCTTCGCCGTGGCGGTGGCCGGCGCCGTGTTGAGCAGCTTCGGGACCACGCGTCTGAGGAAAGGCGAAACCCTCGACTGGGAAGTGGCGGGCTGGACCACGGTCCTCGGCGGGCTGGTGGCGATCGGCCTCCAGGTGTGGGAGTTCACGCAGCTGCGGTTCTTCCCCGGGTCGAGCGGCTACGCCTCGTGCTTCGTGGCGTGGGGCGTCATGAACATCACCCTGCTGCTGTGCGGGACCTACTGGCTCGAGACGTTGCTGGCGCGCTGGCTCAGGTTGCGGAGGGCGGTGACCGAGGACGGCGGGGCCGAACGCTCGACGCTCCCCGTGGCCCGCCTGTTGCGAGCCAACCTCGAGGCGTGTACGTACTTCTGGGGTTTCATCGCCCTGACGTCGGTGTTCTTCTGGCTACTGTTCTACGTAATCTGACGGTGTGATCTGACCGGTGTGATCCGACCCGCGCGACCGGCCCCATGCCACGGGCCGGATGGTGCAGCGGGGCGAAAGGTGGTGAGCGGTGCTCGGGACCAGCAGCCTTGTCGGGGCGCAGGCGCTCACGTTCGCCATTCCCGTCGGGACACTCATCGTCGTGTGTCTGTGGGGCTTTTTCCAACGTCGCCCGAACCGGTGACCGGGTGGGTCGCCGATGAGCGGCCCCCTGCACCGCCTCAGCACGAGAGCAGTCTCCGAGACCTGGTGCGACGGTCCGGTGCCCGGGCGGGCCTGGCCGGCTTGTCAGCGGTGCTCCTCGTCGGCGCGCTCGTGCCCCCGCTGTCCACGCTGGCCCGCCGGGTCGAGGTCCTCGAAGCCCTGCAGTTCTCCCTCCTCGCGATCGGCGTGCCGGCGCTACTCGTCCTGAGCGCCCCGTGGCGACTCCTCGGCCTCGCCGGCCGCGGCGCCCCGTCCCCTGACATCGAGGGCTTGACCGTCCTCGAGCGCCCGGGGATCGCCGACCGGATCGCAGCGTCACGTCGTCGCCACCCTGAGATGGCCCGAAGTGCGGTGTATCTCGTGCTCGAGGGAGCCGCGGTGGCGGCGTGGCGCATCCCTGTCAGTGTCGATGCACTGGCTCGCCACGGATGGCTCTGTCTGCTCGAGGCCGCATCCCTGGTGGGAGTCGGGACCGCGCTGTGGCTGGAGCTGGTCGGCTCCCCTCCTTTCTCGCCCCGACTCGCCCGGCCCAAGCGCATCGCCGTCGCCGCGGTCGCCATGTGGACGATCTGGATCACCGCGTACGTGGTGGGGCTCTCACACGGCTCGGTCTATCGCGCCTACGCACACGTGCCCGGTCGAGACCTCAGTGTGTCGGCGGATCAAGCCCTCACCACCGGCATCTTGTGGTTCATGTCCTTGTGCGCCTTCATCCCGGTGATCTTCTCGAATCTCTTCCTCTGGCTGCGCAGTGACGAGGATTCCGACGACGCGCTGTACCGGTTGGTCCGAGACGAGCGGCGCGGCGCCGCTTCGTGACCTCGCAACCTCATAGCTAGGTTCGCGACCGGCATCGTTTCCCCGTTTCGGCGGCGTGATACCGAGCGGTGTCGGCCGACCCGTCCAGAGCACCGCCGAGCAGGAACCGGTGTGGATGATCTGTGGCTGAGAGTGGGGTGCCCGGTATCTTGTGTCATGCGCCCTCGGGCCCTGGGCGAGGTCGCCTGGCACGGAAACCGCGCCAGGTGCTGCACCGGTTGAACACCGCCGGTAGCGTTGGTCGACGTGCGTTCGCCGTGTGTGTCTGCCGGGGGTCCCGGTGCCCGCTGAGCCCGAGGAGCAGCGCCACGTTCTCGGCTTCCCGGTCGGGCCCGACCCGAGCCGTCGTCAGCCGAGGTCTACTGCCTTGCCCGGCGGCGGGGCCGGCGGGATGATCGGCCCCGTCGACAGCGCGTTCTTCCGCGCCGTGTTGCACCCCCTGCGCAGCTTCCGGCGCTGGCGTCGCCACCACCGGCTGGGGCCTTACGACGTGGAGGACGGGTCGGAGCCGGGCTGAACAGCCGCTACTGTCACCCGGACCGTCAGCGCGTCTCGCGCCCGCCACATGGCTCACAAGCGCGGTCGCCAGAGCGCCCCTCATCAAGTGCGGATATGTGCGTCAGAACGATTCTGGATGGCTGGGCTCGTCAGAACCTCTGTCCGGCCCGAACGCCAACCCGCAACTCCGAGCGGCGGCGAGGAAGCTCGAAATGGGTGAGTCGTTACGAGCGAGGTGTCAACGACTTCAGGGTGAAGCCGGCACCGCCGGTCAACGTGGAGGTCCCCAAGAAGGTAGGGCTCGAGACCTTGGTGGTCCATGTCCCCTTGACCGGTAGCCCGTTGACGGTGGAGAACCAGGTATCGGAGACGTTGCTCCCCCATTGTCCGCCCGTGAAGGTCGACACCTCGCGGAAGTGGAGGGTTGGGACCTCGGTACCCCCGATCTGCAGCGTCTGTGGGCCCACGTAGCGGTTCGTGCCCTTCATGGTCACGACACCGGTCTTGATGGGGCTGCTCGTGCCGGAGCAGACAAAGGGGAACTGCTGCCCTACGTGCAGCACGGCCGGGATGGCGACCTCGGGCGAACAGCGGTAGGTGCCAGTATCGGCGATGGACAGCGCCACGAGGTTCCATCGGTACCAGCCGGCGCGGCCCACCTCGACCAGATTGCCGTCGCGGGCGCAGAACGTCGCGTTCTGCCAGTGGCTGTCGCTGTAGTCGAGGCGCCAGACCCAGCAGCCGTCGGACTGGTAACTGACGGTGCCCGGAATGCCGGGGCCTTCGACCTGTGCTTTCGGAGGGAGCGAGATGTGCTCTTGCCCCGAACCGCGGTACGAATAGACGCCCTCGTGCGGGCGCAGCGTCCCGGGATCGACAAAGGCGCCCGTGGCTCCCGAGCGGAACCGCTGGTAGGCGGTAGCGGACGAGAGTTGCTGGGGCCCGGAATGGTTCCACTGATAGACGAAGACGCCTGCCGCGGAAGCCACCACCATGAAGATCACGGCCGTGACGATGAGCGCCACCCGGTGGCGGTGGGCGAACGTCGGCCCCGGGTGGGCAGGTGGGGTCGCAACCGAGCCGCCACCCTCGGCCGAGCCCCGACGCGCACTGTCATCCGGCTCCGGTGTGCTACCACCCGAACCGGTCGCAACGGGAAGCGTGATGAAGACGGGCTCGACCTCCTCGAGGTCGTGCACCACGGGGTCGAGCGTTTGGGTCATGGTGTCGCCTCCCCGGTGCGGGCGATGCCGCGCCGGAGCAGGTTCGTCACCCCGCGCATCACGGGATGGGGATGCTCGACGCGCAAGCGGTCGAGGGCGGATTGCATGATCTCTGTGATCTCGGCGTAGCAGGCGTCCACCACGGCGGGGTCATCGGCGGCTGCGGGGCCGTGCCCGCTCCAGTCCAGGGCGGGCAGGAATTCCACGGTGATCGCCGCCGGCAAGGGCAGAGGGGGCGTCAGGATCGAGGTGAGGCCGAAGGGGCCCAGGAGGATCGGGAACACGTTGATCCGCAGCCGGTTGAGGCCGAGGGCGCGCGCCAGGCGTTCTCCGCGTGACACCACCACAACGGCGTGGTGCGATCCGTGGGTCACCACGGGCACCACCGGCACCCCGGCCTGCAGGGCCAAGCGGACGAACCCCTTGTGCCCGGCCAGGTCCACCTGGTCGCGCTGGCGCCACGGTCGGCACGCCTCCATGTCGCCGCCGGGGTAGACGACCACCGCCGCGCCCTGCTCCAAGGCGAGTTCGGCCTCGCGTCCTCCCGCCGGGATGGCGCCGATGCGCCGCAGGAACGGGCCCACCCCGGGCACGCTGAAGAGCAGGTCGTAGGCAAGGGCGTACGCGGGCTGATCGAGGCCGCGCCGCCGGATGAGCGACAGGCCCACGACCCAGGCATCGGGCATGTACATGAGGCAGGAGTGGTTCCCGACGACGAGCACGGGACCGGTGGCCGGGAGGTTCTCGAGCCCTTTGACTTCGGGCGAGAAGAAACTCGTGTAGTGGCTCATCAGCCCCAGTTGCCGTTCGATGAACGCAGGGTCCCGCCGGAACAGCGGCCCGCCGAGCTCGTGCTCGATGCGGTGCGAGAGCGGCCCAACTAGGGGAGCGAGGATGCCGCCCGGACCGTGCCCTTGGCCGTGCGCCTCTACCTCCACATCCCCGTAATCATCGGTGCGTCCTGTGATCAAAACCATGGCGAACCTCACCGTTTTCTCCTTTGTCGCGCCGGGGAGGCCCGAGGCAACAGAGCCGTTCGTCCCGAACGTGCCCCACAAACAGCGGTGCGGAATGGTGGCCGGGGCGGGATGGAGTCGGTGACCGGCGCCTTAGCCACCCACCACCGCCGGCGCCGGAGCGAAGGCTCGCGGGCGGGCGGGGCCCGTGGCGCCTGTCAGCCGTGGATGGTTGAGGGCCCATCCCGACCCCCGACCCCCGATCGGGATCGACCGGTTGCGTTGCTGCGCGCCGGTCCGGCCGCGGCCAAGAATCCGACTACCAACTGCGGCAGTTGCCTAGGCATCGAGGAGATTGCGCGTTCACCGCCCACGGACTCGAAGGGCCGGAGCCAGGTGCCTTCAACGTGTGGTTGCAGCTGCCCGGGCCTGGGTCCCGATACGTAAGAGTCGGGTGTCACCGAACGGTGTTCCCGCGACTCGATTACATACGAAGGCAACGGCGAGGTTGTTGTCGGGGTCAGCCCATGCACCCGATCCGCCAAAGCCGAAGTGCCCGTAGCCGTTGGGGATGATGCCTCGTGTTGTCGCGGCGAGATGGTATCCGAGCCGCCATCTCATCGGGAAGCCCACGACTATGTCGAGCCCCGTCGTGTGAACCTCGGTCGCGCGCCGCAGAGTCTCGGCCGAGAGGAAGAGCTTTCCGTCAAGTACACCACCACCTGCGAGCGCGGCGTACATTCGGGCAAGTGAACGTGCGGTGAAGCAGCCGTTGACCGCTGGGATCGCGGCGTCGAGAACGTCGATCGACGCGAAAAGTCGGTCGACTTTGGGCACCACGAACGCGTCGATGGCGGGCCGCAGCCTTGCGTATCGGAGCGCGCGGTGCGCGTACCGTTCGGCTCGTTCCATGTCACCGAACCTCACGATGAGCTCGGCGACCCGGTCGCGCTGGTCTGGTGGTGCGCCGATCGACATGCCGTCGAGCGCGAGGGGTTTTACGATCTCGTTGTCAACCGCTTCGTGTACCGTCGTCCCGGTGACGCGCTGAATCACCTCGCCGACGAGGAAACCATACGTGATGCCGTGATAGCCATGGCGTGTGCCCGGCTCGTAGCGGGACGCTTCGGCCGCAAGTCTGGCGCACACAAGATCCCAATCGAGCATCTCATAGGCATCGGCGATGACATCGCGCAGGTGATGCAGGCCGGCCGAGTGGGTGAGGAGGTGACGAACCGTAACGCCGGTCTTTCCCGCAGCCGCGAATTCTGGCCAGTATGTCGCGACGGGTTCGTCGTAGTCGATGAGCCCGCGGTCGACGAGTCGGTGCACAACGGTGGCGATGACGCCTTTCGTTGTGGAGAAGCTCATGGCCATGGTGTCGGATTGCCAGGGCGTGCCGGATGCATCGCGAGCACCGGTCCAGGCGTCGACGACGAGCTCTCCCCGATGAAAGACAGCAACCGCGGCGCCCCCACCGCGTTTGTGAGTGCCTACCTTCCGCAGTGCTTGGGTGACACCGCCGAAGTCGGGATGTACGAAGCCCGAGATCACGTCCGTAACTCCTAGCAGGATCTCAGTCCGAACGCGTCGTCGACCTGTGTCGGGCGCCGACGTGGGCACGGCCGTTCAGATCGATCAGCGCATCAGAGACTTCCGGGCTTCTTGGGGCCACAGCTGTGTCGGCACCGAGCACATGCGCCTTGGTCTCGTCCGCGCGGGCGAGGTATCTCCGCTGAAGCCCTGACTATGGCCATCTCATTGGATGCCGGGTCCCACATTGGCATCTCACCGCGACTCTGGCGCCGCGGGGCCGGGTCAACGAAGACGAGATCAGCCAGGAACGCGAGCTCGCCACCCCGGCTGGGGGCCCGACCGGTGACGTACGCTCCGACCGTGACAAGCACCCCTGGGCCGGCTCCGACCACGGTGGTGGTGACCGGGGCGTCCGGCTATGTGGGGGTGAACTTGCTCCGCCACCTTCAGCAGGCTGGATATCGGGTGCGGACCGTGGGCCGCCGCCCGCTGGGCGGCGTCGATCACACCGTCGCCGATGTCCGCGAGAGCGGCGAGCTCCGGTCGGTGTTCGAGGGAGCGTCCGTCGTCTACAACCTGGCTGCGAAGATCACGCTGGCCACCGTCGACCCCGAAGCCTGGGACATCAACGTCCGAGGCCCGGCCGCGGTTGCCGCCGCCGCTTTGGAGGTCGGAGTGCCGCGGCTGGTGCACTGCTCATCGGTGCATGCCTTCGATCTGAGCCGTTCCCATCCCCGTCTGGATGAACGCAGCCCCCGTGCCACCAACCCGGACCGTCCCCTCTACGACCGGTCGAAGGCGGCTGGCGAGGCCGAGGTTCGCCGGCTGATCGAAGCCGGGCTGGACGCCACCATCGTGAACCCGACCGGCATCATCGGGCCTGTCGATCTGGGACCGTCTCGGATCAACGCCATCATCGACCAGGCCGCCCGGGGCCACCTGCCTGTGGTGGTGCGGGGCGGCTTCGACTGGGTGGACGTGCGCGACGTCGTGCTCGGTCTGGTGGCTGCGGCAGAGCGGGGCCGCACCGGCGAGAACTACCTTCTCCCGGGGCACCAGGCCACGGTCCTGCATCTAGGCCGACTGGCGGCGGCCCTCAACGGTCACCTGGGCCCTGTGGTGGCGGTCCCCGGCCATCTGGCGCGGTGGGTGGCGCCGCTCGGAGAGCGGATTGGACGCCGCGTCCATTCCGAGGTGTTCACTCCCGGCTCCGTCGGTACCCTCCTCGACGACCCGATCGTCGACGGGTCAAAGGCAGCCGCCGAACTCGCTCACCACCCCCGGCCCCTCGAGGACTCGGTGCGCGACACCGTGCGCTGGTTCGAAGGCGAGGCCTACCTCTAGGACGGGTCGGCACTGCGAGCGGCAAGATCCGCCAGCAGCGACCGGACCATCTGCGTCAGCTACGACCGGGGGGCCGGAGCTGGGTCGCCTGGGGTCGGTTTGTCTCCACGATGCGGGGGTGATCAGGAGTCGATCGGTCGGGGCCAGTCATCGGCTCGCAGCACGGCTTCGGTCCCGCCGTCGATGGTGATCACCGATCCGCAGAAGAAGCCGGCGTCAGCAGAGAGAAGGTAGGCGACGAGCCCGGCGATCTCCTCGGGCCGTCCCGGGCGAGCCGCGGGGATCGGGTAGACGTCACCCAAACTCACCACGAAGTCCCACGTCCCTTCGGTCATCGGCGTGTCGATGAACCCGGGGGCGATGACGTTGAGCCGGATGCCCGACCCGATCCAATCACCCGATGGTGCCTGGCGCCGCACCCACCGGGCCAGGGCCAGCTTGGACGCGGGGTAGGCACCCAACGCATCGTCCCCTGCGGCTTGACG